>Ga0114951_10000428_pt1 | contig 59015 bp, 48 predicted proteins | sample AM7aDNAmetaG_FD_88677 | JGI IMG/M metagenome (GOLD analysis project Ga0114951, IMG submission 88677) | Freshwater microbial communities from Finland to study Microbial Dark Matter (Phase II) - AM7a DNA metaG | ecosystem: Environmental > Aquatic > Freshwater > Lake | place: Finland: Lake Alinen...
AGCACAACGAGAACCCCAAGCCATTCATCTGGACGGCGTCGGCCACCGACATCCTCGCCAAAGTGAAGCGGGCTCAAAAGGCGTTGAATAAGTTATAGACTGTTAGGCGGGGACCACTAGATGCCCGCAAAGGCATCTACATTCTGCAATTATTGATCATTTTATCCTATATTAGCGACCTAAAGATAGCGCAACAACCGCGCACTTTAGACTACAACTGTATATAGAGTAGCCCAAAAATGCGTTAGGTCAAAACAAATTCACGGAAATTCGCTATTAGTTATCGAAATTACGCATATAATTACATAATAGTGAATTAATCTGCACAACTCAGCAGGAGGATTTGTTCTTTGATAAACCCTTCACGAATGCATACATGGGGCGTTATTTTTGTACATCAAAATCCTCGGTCCTCACAATTGATCAGCACGGCCGAAGGTAAATTGGGTAGTTTACGCAGAAATGTCAGCAGCTAGAGAATTCTTTCATTAGCTTGTACGCGGCCGACGGCGGAGATGAGGCAAGTTGCCAGAATATCATGGGAATACGTTTGGACACTCGACCAACGTGAGACGGCTGCAAGTTGGGACGAGTTGCATACCCTCAAGGCGTTCCCGTTCGGGCTGGCGGGATTGATATGGGCGTCTCAATCTGGCTAAGCGTGGTGGGACGCGTCTGGTTCCAGACGGTGCGAAGCGGGCAGGTCTTCTTCACTTCGTCCATTACCATATTATGTACGGCGACGCTCTTCTCGATGTTGATGTGGTCGATCACCGTCGTGTCGAAACCGACATCCGCGGTTCGCAGGTCGATGTTCGTCAGGGGCGTGATGTTGGGATCTGCCGCCATGGCCGGCACACCGCGCCAGAACGGCACGGCATCCGATCCAGGATGCGATTTGTAAATTACCACGCATCGTTTCACATTGGTCGGCACCGGCGGAGGCGTCACGGGATCCAGCAGCAGCAGCAGGTCTACCGATATTCCCGCTTCTTTCAGTTCATCACACACCCGGATCATGTCATCGGCGCCCCAGGAATGGCCGAGCAATACCAAAGGCTCCGCCATTTGGCCGGCCTTGTGTTCGCGGATGATCCATCCTTTGAGGCGGCGCCATTCTTCGTCGGCGACGGAAACTGAGGGTGCCCCGACATCGTGATCGATCTTGTCGGCCAGGGAGTCCATGCCGGTGGAGAAAATGCCCAACCAGCCGCGCATGCAGTAGACGTGGCCGACGCGTGGATAGGTCTGGGTAGCCGGGCCGATGGTCTTATTCAGCGGTGCGGCGCCGCGTCCGGTGATGTCCATGCAGCCACCGAGACCGGACAGGAGAGCGGCAATCATTACCACGTATGTGACTCTAAGGAACAACTTCATGAAACCTTGACTCCAACGGACCGGGAAATCGCCATGGGGCGAGATACAAAGTCCAGTATTGTAGGTTATCGGCCAAGCGGATGCCACGCTTTTAGGGAGTCACCCGCGAATGTCCGATGCGAACATTCGCAAAGTGGGGTTGTTCGCATCATTCTCCCGTGCGGTTGGAGTAAGCGTTTACGGTGATTCGGAGCCCCTCCGCGAACAGCACCTCGGGCCGGTATCCTATTAGTGTTTTGGCTGCCGTGATGTCCGCCAGGGAATCGCGAACGTCGCCGGCGCGCGGGGGTAGGTATTCCGGGGCGATATTTGTGCCCAATTGTTTCTGCATCAAGGCGAGCATGGCATTGAGGCTGATGCGCTGGCCGCAGGCGATGTTCGCCACCTCGCCATTGAGCTGCGAACTGTGACTGCCGGCCAGCAGGTTGGCGTTGACGACGTTGTGGATGAAGCAGAAGTCGCGGGTTTGTTCGCCGTCGCCGAAGATGCGGGGACGCTGGCCTTTGAGCAGGGCGGCGACGAAGGCGGGGATGACGGCGGCGTATTGGGAGTTGGGATTCTGCCGCGGGCCAAACACGTTGAAGTAGCGCAGGCAGAACGTCGACAGGCCGTAGACGCTCGAAAAGGCGCGGCAATAATGCTCGCCGGTAAGTTTGGTGACGGCATAGGGGCTCTTTGGCGCGGGGACCATCGTTTCGATTTTCGGCAAGACTGGCGTATCACCGTAAGCGGACGACGAGGCCGAATAGACGAGGCGTTTGACGCCATTTTTGCGGGCGGCTTCGAGGACGTTGAGCGTGCCGCCGATGTTGACTTCGTTGTAGAGCAGCGGTTCGGCGACGGATCGGGGGACGGACCCGAGTGCGGCGAGATGGAAGACGACGGCGCGGCCGCGGGTAGCTTGGTCGCAATCGGCGGGATTTCGGATGTCACCAGTTTGCACGGTGATCTTGCCGGCGAGGGGTGCGAGGTTTTGCTGGGAGCCGTGGGAAAAATTGTCGAGGACGAGGACATCAGCGCCGGCAGCGACGAGGGCGTGGGTGAGATGGGAGCCGATGAACCCCGCGCCGCCGGTGACGGTGACGGGGAGGGATTTGAAATCAGCGAGAGGCATGTGCGGGGCTCCGAAGGAGAAAGTAATGAGCGGAGCATGATACGGGGGAGGGGGGTGAGGATGCCACAAATGGGGAGGAAGAAGAGGGGTTCGGGGGCGTGCACTTTCGGAGCGTTTTGGTGCAATTTTTGACGCGTTTTTGATCGGTTTTGAATGATTTTGGAGGTGTTTTTGAGTGTTTTGAGGTGATTTTTCTGGTTTTTGCGTCGTTTTGGGGATGACGTTACCACGAAGGGACGAAGTCACGAAACGCGAAAGTGGAAACGCGAAACGCGAAACGAGGGGGCGAATTTTCAATTTTCGGTTTTCAATTGGGTAATGGGACGGTGAGGTCGCGGAGGGTGATGGTGAGGTGGTATTTGGGGAGTTTGGTTTTGCGTGTGGAATTATAGACTTCATGGAGGTTGACGGAGGTGATGACGCCTTTGACGGGGAGGATGGTGCCTTTTTTGATTTTGTCCCAGCGGCGGGCGATTTCTTCGGAGGTGTTGAAACGGGGAAATTGGATCGACCAGTTGTGGTCTTCGCCGAAGTAAGTGAAGCCTTGGGGGGCGAAGCTGTTGGGCAACACGGTCCACCTGTCTTCGGGTTTGGTGCCGCCGACGGAGGTATAAACCTGGCAGCCGTCGAAGGGGAGTTTGGTGTCGACGATGAGGCCGATCATCTGGGCCGAGACCCAGTCGCAGTATTTGGATTCGGTGTATTTGTACCAATCGGGATCGGGCTTGGGGCGGAGTTCTTCTGGGCATTTGGCGAGGATGTCCATCATGGTAGTGAAGGTCTTGGGACGCGTGGTTGCGGTGCGTGTGGCGGGGGCGGATGCGGCGCTGAGGCGCTGTTGAAGCTCTTCGATTTGGGATTTGAGGGCGGCGTTTTCGGCGCGGAGGCGTGCGATCTCGGCCTGGGGGTCGGCGGGCTGAGTGGTGTTGGGTGCCGAGGTTTGTGCGGCGACAATACCAGAGAGTGTTAAGAGGATGCCGAGGATGAGATGAGTGCGTTTCATAGTGGTGTCCCCACGGTTGAGTTGTGAGGGGAGTTTACACGGAGATGGCGGGGAAGTGAATAGTGAAGAGGTGACGAGTGAAGAGGTAACGGTTGAGTGAGACGCTAGGGCGGCCTCGCAGAAAACTCACGACATCAGTACACTGGCGGTTGCAATCTGATTGGCTCAAAGGAAAGGAATCATCATGGGTTGGGCTCGCACATTACTTCTCGGCGATATTGGGAATCGACTGGACATCGATGATGTGGAGCAGGATGTCGAGTCGGTGAAGCAGCATCTTCAAGACCAGCGATCCATCGACAATTCACAGGACGCCGCCCTAAGCCGTCTCCAAAAAGAGAATGATGACCTGAAGTTGTGCGTTACCGGCCTCCTGCGTTTGCTGGTAAGCAAGAACGTCGTGACCACCGATGAACTCAATCGCTTCGTTAACTTGGTTGATCCCAAGTGATGTCGCATTGTTGATCTTCATTCGGCAATCGGCATCGGCGCGGGCGCGGCGAGGGGAGGAAAATCAGAATTAAGATGTCGGGAGTGTCGGCCCTTTGGGCCTCGGGAATGAGGGGGATGAGGTCCCCGTGGCCTCACGGCCACGGCTACAGAAAGTTTTGGCCCTTCGGGCCAAGGACCTGCCGCAGTGCGGACAAAATTGTGTGGTGGGCGTGGGGGCTGTTGATGCGGCATTTTTCGGCATGCTCTTGGCACCGAGATTGTGCCAAGAGCATGGCACCCGGCGTTTCGAGTGGGGAGGGGGCCGTTGGAAGTTGGTGGGTGGGGTTGCTGGCGATGATCAGTCGGCCCGCGCCAACGTAGTTGGCGGGCTTTGGAGGGTGTAGGGAAACGCGAAAGTCGAAATGTGAAACGCGAAACGAATTTTCAATTCTCAATTTTCTAGGAGGGGGCACGTCAGGTGTGTTGGGTGAATCGGTGACGCATGCTTGATGGGGGCCCTTCCCCATAAAGCATGGCACACATTTTTGCGTTGATGGTCTTATATGTTGAAGGGGGTTTGGTCGGTGCGGGTGAGGTCGAGGATTTGGAGGTCGACGCGGGGGGTGCCGGTGTAGTGGTCGATCTTGGGTTCGACGACGAGGTGGAGCTCTGTGCCGACGGGGAGTTGGGGTTCGAGGTCGCCCATTTTGAAGGCGATGCAGCGGACGGTGCGCGAGGGGCGAGACATGCCCAGCGGGGCCCCTGCCCCACTGGGCATGGCACCCGGTATGGCCCCTGCCGCCACCCCTCCACTGGTACCCGAGACGGTGAGTTGGAGGTGGGCGCCGGTGGCGCCGACGCGGCGGGGTGGGGCGGAGATGCGGACGGATTCGACGAGGAAGCGCGGGTGGGCGTTGCCGCGGCCGAAGGGGGCGAGGCGGTCGAGGAGGGCGATGGTGGCGGGTTTGGCGTCTTCGAGCGAGAGGATGCCGTCAAGGTGGATGGAGGGGATGAGGAGGTCGTCGGTGAGGTGGATGGCGGCGAATTCGTTGAGGCGGGTGCGGAAGGCGTCGAGGTTGGCCAGGGAAAGTTTGACGCCGCCGGCCATGGCGTGTCCGCCGCCGGTGAGGAGGAGGTCGCGGCAGGCTTCGATGGCGGCGTGGAGTTCGAAGCCGGGGATGGAGCGGGCGGAGCCGTGGGCGTGGTCGTCGGTGGTGGCCAGGACGAAGGTGGGGCGGTGGTAGAGGTCGACGAGGCGTGAGGCGACGATGCCGACGACGCCGGCGTGGAAGGAGGGGTGGGAGACGACTAAGACGTGGTCCGTGGTTCGTGGGTCGTGGTCCGTGGGGCCTTTCAACTGGGCTTGGGCGGTTTCGAGCATTTTCTTTTCGGTGGATTGGCGGGATTTGTTTTGGGATTCTAAGTAGGTGGCGATTTCGGTGGCGCGGGGGCCGGTGGCGGTGGTGAGGAGTTCGACGGCTTCGCGGGCGTGGCCCATGCGTCCGGCGGCGTTGAGGCGCGGGGCGAGTGAGAAGCCGACGGCGGTGGTGTCGAGGGGGCGGCCGTTGTCGGGGTCGGAATAGCCGGCGGCGTGGATGAGTGCGATGAGGCCGGGGTTGGTGGTGCGTGCGAGTTGCTGGAGGCCGTACTTGACGAGGATGCGGTTTTCGCCGGTAAGGGGGACGACGTCGGCGATGGTGCCGAGGGCGGCGAGGGCGGAGAATTCGAGGAGGAGGTTGCGATAGACGTCATTGACGCGCTGGGCGTTGCAGAGTTTCTGGGCGATGGCCCAGGCGAGCTTGAAGGCGACGCCGGCGCCGCAGAGGTCGGGGTTGGGGTAGGGGGCAAATTCTGAATTCTGAATTCTGAATTCTGAATTGGCGGGGGCTTCGTGGAGTCGCGGGTGGACGATGAAATTGGCGGGTGGGAGTTCGGGGCCGAATTCGTGGTGGTCGGAGATGATGACGTCGAGGTGGTGTTGGCGGGCGAGGGTGATGGGTTCGAGGGCGGAGATGCCGCAGTCGATGGTGATGAGGAGTTGGTTTTCGGCAGGGCCGTTCTTTTGGAGGATGGATTGGATGGCTTCGGGGTTGAGGCCATAGCCTTCGTCGACGCGGTGGGGGATGTAGATGTCGGGGATGTTTCCGGCGGCTGTGAGGGTGTGGAAGAGCATGGTGGTGCCGGTGATGCCGTCGACGTCGTAGTCGCCGTAGAGGGTGATTTTTTGTTTTTCGCGGATGGCGTGGGTGATGCGAGAGGCGGCGTGGTCGATGTTGGGGAGGAGCCAGGGTGAGGGGAGGTCTTTGAATTTGGGGTCGAGGAAGGCGGCGGCGGAATCGGCGGAGGTGTGGCCGCGGTTGAGGAGGAGGCGGGCGATGAGGGGCGGAAGGCGGAGCTGGCATGCGAGATCGGCGACGGCGGATTCGTCGAGGGTGGGGGCGATCCACTTGCGGCGGCGATAAGAGGTGGTGGAGGTGCAGATCATCCGTGATCCCTTTGAGAGGAATGGGGGGATTGTACCACGGAGGGGCGGGGAGGAAGAAGTTGGGAGTTGGAAGGGGGTGGGAAACGCGAAAGTGGAAACGCGAAACGCGAAAGGGGAGGGGGTGAATTTTCAATTTTCAATTATCGAGGGGGGCCGATCGGGGTTTTTGAGCGGTTTCTTCTTTTTCAATGCTCGGTCTGAGAACTCGGACGGGATCGTCATTCGTATTGGCCAGCCGTCTACGGCGTTCTTGGGCGTCAGAATGCCAATAGCTTCCAAAAGAACCCCATTCACAGTCACGCAATACGCGGTCGAAAGGTTCCTGGAGGAAGTAGATCTAGAGTCTCTTACATGTATGCTTCGGTCATGCTCCTCGCAATCCGGTCGTCCTGGCCAGAAACCGACCTCGATGCTTTTTCTGACAGAGCCTAATCTTCATCGATTTCATTGAAGAGCCGTTCCGCTTTTTCCCGGGCGATGCTCACTGCTACGGCCACAAACTCGGTCTCGTTGATGAAGCCATCGCTATCCGTGTCATAATCCTTGAAATCATGGACAATGTCGTCGTCGAGTTTGGAAAACGCTTCGGCAAAGTCGAGTACACCATCGCCATTGGCATCATGCTTGGCGAACTTAGTTTTTTCATTCGCCAGCCAGACGTTATTCCATTCCGTCCAGTCGATCTTGCCGTCACCATTGGTATCACACTTGGCGAAGACCGCGGGACGCATGTCTTCCTCGGCCGCTTCGGCGCGGTCGATGATCCCATCACTTACGAAGCCCTTATTGGCCGTGTCCAGCCAGTAGAAACGGGCGCGTTCGCGATCACTGTGCTGCTGCAGGAATTCGTTGAAGTCAATTTTGCCGTCGCGACTGGCGTCGGCCGCCGCGAACCGACGATGTGCAACACGATACCGCCACGCTTTGTATTCTGCCGGACTGATTTTGTTGTCCCCGTCGGCATCCATGAGGTGCATGAGTCGACCGCCCTCGCGAGTTCCTTTTTCGGTAGCGGCGGACTCTTTTCTGGCGTTGCCTCCGAAGGCCACGAAGGCCAGGCACAGTCCGACTACCATTACCGCCATCCCCTGCAATAAGTGCCTTGGCATAACAGTGTCTCCTTTGTGACGGGGAGTTCACACACGTGCAACCATCCAGGACCATCCTGCGACGAACACGGGGGTGTGCCTCGCCGGTCGTATTCTTTTCGAAGTCAGTTCCCTTTCGCGGCTCGCGTTCACGATGGGGCAACTATTGCACGCCGATACGTCTATTCCGTAGTTGCGTGCCCATAGCTAGATATAAACGCTACGGACAGTGGGAGGGAAATGCAAGAATAAAAGATTAAACAGTCGTTTGTATGGAGGTGCCATTGTGTAGGGGAGGTGTTGGGGAGCGGGTTCAGCGGTCGGTTTCGCCCATGACGATGTCGATGGAGCCGATGATGGCGGGGACGTCGGCGAGGAGGCAGTCGCGGCAGAGTTCGTGGGCGATGGAGAGGTTGCAGAAGGAGGGGCCGCGGGCTTTGACGCGGTAGGGGATGGGTCCGCCGTGGGATTCGATGTAGAAGCCGAGTTGGCCGCGGGCGCCTTCGGTTTCCATGTAGATTTCGCCGGGGGGGATTTTGAAGACGCGGGGGAGGGCGATGCGATGCTGGCCGCCGGGGATGCGGTCGAGGGCTTGGCGGAGGATGCGGATGGATTGGCGCATTTCCTGGATGCGGACGAAGTAGCGGTCCCAGGCGTCGCCGAGGGAGCCGATGCGGCCGTCGCCGACGGGGATGTCGAATTCGAGTTCATCGTAGACGAGGTAGGGTTTCTTGCGGCGGAGGTCCCAAGGGATGCCGGAGCCGCGGAGCATGGGGCCGGTGATGCAGTAGGAGAGGGCGAGGTCTTTGGGGAGGATGCCGATGTTGGCGGTGCGTTTGACGAAGATGTGGTTGAAGGAGAGGAGTTGGTCGTACTCGGTGATTTTGGGTTCGAAGTAGTCGAGGAATTCGCGGCATTTTTCGATCCACTGGGGGGTGAGGTCGTGGGTGAGGCCGCCGATGGTAGCGTAGGAGTAGGTGAGGCGTGCGCCGCAGGCGGCTTCGAAGAGGTCGAGGATGAACTCGCGTTCGCGGAAGGCGTAGAGGAAGGGAGTGAAGGCGCCCATGTCCATGCCGTAGGCGCCCATGGAGACGAGGTGTGAGGCGATGCGGTTGAGTTCGCACATGATGACGCGGATGTATTGGGCGCGGCGGGGGATTTCGAGCTTGGCGAGTTTTTCGACGGTGAGGCACCAGCCGACGTTGTTGTTCATGCCGGCGAGGTAATCCATGCGATCGGTGTAGGGGACGTACTGGAAGTAGGCGAGGTTTTCGCCGATCTTTTCGGCACAGCGGTGGAGGTAGCCGATGTGGGGGACGGCTTCGAGGACCATTTCGCCATCGGTGCGGAGGACGAGTCGGAGGACGCCGTGGGTGGAGGGGTGCTGGGGGCCCATGTTGACGAGCATTTCTTCGGTGGCGACGTCGGAGGTGGTGTCGACGTCGATGTCGGGTGGGGTGATGAAGTTTCGTTCGATCGTGGGCATGGGGGCCTTGTTTTTAGTTATGAGTTATGGGTTATGGGTCAGCTGTTTGTGTTCATTTCGGGTAGTCCGATTTTTGGGCCCAGTCGAGTTCGACGGAGCCGGGGATGCCGTGGTATTCGCGGGGGAAGGCGTAATCTTTGCGGAGGGGGTGTCCGACCCAGTCATCGGGGAGGAGGATGCGGCGGGGGTGTGTGCCGAGGTGGTCGGTGACGGAGTCTGGGTGGTTGGTGAAGCGGATGCCGAGGAGGTCGAAGGTTTCGCGTTCGTGCCAGTCGGCGGCGCGCCAGAGGTGGGCGACGGAGGGGATTTCGGGGTGATCGCGGGGGACGGAGACTTTGATGCAGAGTTCGTGGCCGAGGTCGAAGCTGAGGAGGTCGTAGGCGGCACAGAGTTGGCGGCGGTCGGGGTAATCGAGGCCGGTGAGGCAGCGGAGGAGGTCGAACTGGAGTTGGTGGTCGTTGCGGAGGAAGGCGGCGATTTCGAGCCAATGGGCGGCGGGGACAGCGATCCAGGGGTGGAGGGTGTCTAAGGAGGAGGCGGTGACGGCGTGGGGGCCGAAGCGTTGGAGGATGAGTTGGGCGATGTCGGAGGGTGACATGCGGGCTCCAATAAGGGTGTTTTCGGGTGGTTTTAGAGATGAGGAAGTGTAGCCGATGCGGTGCGGGATGTCATCGGTTGGGGGTGGGGAAGAAGAGGAAAGGGTAATTCTACGGTGTGTTTCTGTTGACCCGGTGGCATACGCCAGTAAGATGAGGCCGATTGGCGAAGAAGGAGTCCAATGATGGCGTTGCGTCACTTGATGTTGTCGGCTGTGGCTGTGGTCGGATTGTGCGGTGCGCTAGGGCTTTCGGGATGCGAGAGCGTGGAGAGCCGCATGGCCAGGACGTACACTGGCGATCTGGACATTCTTTCGTTGCAGCACGCGGGGCTGCGTCCGCGCTGGACGCACACGGTGGGACTGGCGCCGAATGAGAAGTTGAAGAATGTGTGGCGCGTGGGGGATGCGATTTATGCGGCGACATCGCAGGGGCACCTGGTGTCGGTATCGGCCAGCGCGGGAACGCGGAACTGGGATGTCGATATCGGAGTGACGGCGCACGACATTTTCCGGCCGGCGCTGTCGACGGATGGCAAGGACGTGATCATCATCAACCAGGGGAAGGTGATGGCCGTGAACAAGCTGACCGGGGGAATTGTTGCGACGCGCGACCTGGGATTTTTCGCGACGACCGATCCTTATATTATGGACAATGTTCTGTGCGTGGGGAGTTCGCACCACTTCTACGGATTGTTCCTCGATCCGCTGGGCGGAAAGAAGTGGAATATTCCGGCGGCACAGGATTATTTTGTAGCACGTCCGGCGCCGGTCGGTCCGAACGGCACGGCGCTGATTGTTGCGGGGGCCGAGACGGGATTGCTGTGGCGTTTGCAGGTGGCGGATGGAGATCCGGTGTGGCGCGACCGCAAGGTCAACGGGCATGTGACGGCAGGTCTTGCATCGGATTTGCGTAACGTGTACGTGGCATGCATGGACGGGCGCGTGTATGCGTTCGATCAGAATAACGGCGGATCTCTGTGGGATACGCTGCTGGAAGGGAAATTGAATCTAGCGCCGGTATCGGCAAGTGCTGCGACGCTGCTGGTTCCGACGACGGGCGGCGGGCTGTACGCGTTGTCGACGGAAAAGGGTGACATCAAATGGCGGTTGCCGGACATTTCGAAGATCGGAACGGTCACGGGCGACAAGTTCTACGCAGGCGACAAGGACGGGAACCTGTTGTGCATCCTGGTGGATACCGGCGAGATTCTTTCGAAGGTTAAGTTTCCGGGCCTGGCGAATGTGTTGCCGAACCGCACGGACAACCTGGTTTACGTGGAGCTGAAGGATGGGCGGATCGTGGCGCTGGAGCCGTCGAAGTAAGGAATTGCTTGAGAAGCAAGAAGTAAGAATCAAGAAGCAAGAAGTAATCGATATTTAGTGAATTACACTGCGGCACGATTGCGACTGCGATCGTGCCGCGGCGTTTCTATTTGATGAGGATGACATGCACGTTCCGACCCAATCGACGACTCCCGAGATGGTGCAGATCAAGCGGGCGCTGATCAGCGTTTCCGACAAGAGCGGCATCGTGGAATTTGCTGCGGCGCTGCAGAAGGAATTCGGGGTGGAGCTGGTTTCGACGGGGGGAACGGCCAAGGCGCTGCGCGAGGCGGGGCTGAAGGTGGCGGACATTTCGGAGGTGACGGGGTTTCCGGAGATGATGGATGGGCGGGTCAAGACGCTGCATCCGAAGGTGCACGGCGGATTCCTGGCGCTGCGGGATAATCCGGAGCACCTGGCGGCGATGGAGAAGCATGGGATTCAGCCGATCGACCTGGTGTGCGTGAATCTGTATCCGTTTGAGGCGACGGTGGCGAAGCCGGGGTGCACGTTTGTCGAGGCGATTGAGAATATCGACATCGGCGGGCCGGCGATGATTCGGTCGGCGGCGAAGAATCACCGGTCGATCTGCGTGGTGACGGACGCGGTGCAGTACGAGAAGGTGCTCAAGCACATGCGAGCGAATAACGGGGCGACGCCATACCGGTTCCGGCTGGACCTGGCGATGTGGGCGTATACGCGGACGGCGCAGTACGACGCGGCGATTTATCCATACCTGGCGGCGGCGTATTTCAAGGAGGATGCGGAAAAGGTGGCGGAGCAGAAGGGATTGCTGCCGGCGCTGACGCCACGATTGAAGAAAATTTCGGATCTGCGGTATGGGGAGAATCCGCACCAGGCGGCGGCGTTTTACGAAAATGCAGAATGCCGTGGGCAGAACGGGGGATCGGTTTCGACGGCGAAGCAACTGCATGGCAAGGCGCTGTCGTACATCAATATTCTGGATGCGGATGCGGCGATCGAGCTGGCGCGGGAGTTTTCGCAGCCGGGTGCGGCGGTGATCAAGCATACAAATCCGTGCGGCTGCGCGATCGGCCGGACGCTGGCGGAGGCGTTTGACCTGGCGTATGCGGGCGATCCGGTGGCGGCGTTCGGGGGGATCGTGGCGTTGAACCGCGAGGTGGATGAGGAGACGGCGAATCACATTGTATCCGGGAAGCGGTTTCTGGAGGTGGTGATTGCGCCGGGGTATACGCCGGGGGCGCTGGTGACGCTCAAGGATCGGTGGAAGGACTGCCGGATACTGGCGACGGGGCCGCTGGGGGGCGGAGCGGCGAAGGGCGGCGGGGAGTTGCAGTACCGGTCGGTGACGGGCGGGGTGCTGGTGCAGCAGCGGGATGTGGCGGGGTTCGATCGGGGGGCGTTTACGGTGGCGTCGGTGACGCAGCCGAGCGAGGAACAGTGGCGGGATCTGGAGTTCATCTGGCTGACGACCAAGCATGTGAAGAGCAATGCGATTGCGCTGGCCAAGGGCGGACAATTGCTAGCTGCGGGAGCGGGCCAGATGTCGCGGGTGACATCGTCGAAGCTGGCGATTGAACTGGCGCGGCAGAATGGGCATGGCGATGCGATCAAGGGCGCGGCGGCGGGATCGGATGCGTTTTTCCCGTTTGCAGATGGGCCGGAAATTTTGATCAGTGCAGGTGTGACGGCGATCATCCAGCCGGGCGGGTCGAAGAAAGATCAGGATACAATTGATCTGTGCAACAAGCATAACGTGGTGCTGGTGATGACGGGGCGGAGGCATTTCGCGCACTGAGGTGCGAGAAGCAAGAAACAAGAATTAAGAAGCAAGAATGGCTGACGCCGGGAATGGGGTTTCCATCGCCGGGATGGCTATTTCTATTCTTGATTCCTGCTTCTTGCTTCTTGATTCTTTCTTTATCCGAATAGGGCGGTGCCGATGCGGACGATGGTGGCGCCTTCTTCGATGGCGACCTGGTAGTCGCCGGACATGCCCATGGAGAGGTGTTTGAAGCGTTCGCCGCCGATTTTTCGGAAGCGGATTTCTTCGAAGATTTCGCGGAGGCGGGTGAAGTGGGGGCGGGCGTTTTCGGGGTTCTGGGAGTAGGGGGCCATGCACATGAGGCCGACGAGGCGGACCTGATCCATGGTGTCGATCTGCTCGGCGAGGTGGAGGGCGGCGCCGACGGCGCAGCCGAACTTGGTGCCTTCGCCGGCGACGTTGACTTCGAGCAGGGCTTCCATCGGTTTGGCGGTTTTTTCCGCTTCATCCTGAATTTCTTCAGCGAGGCGGAGGGAATCGATGCTGTGGATCATGCGGACGATGCCCATGACGTGGCGGACCTTGTTGCGCTGCAGGTGGCCGATCATGTGCCAGCGGATATCGGCGGGGGCAGGGAGTTTTTTTTCTGTGCGGCCTTGCTGGCGGAGGAGCCATTCTTCGATCTGGGCGGAGCGCTGCTGGAGTTGCAGGACGCGGCTTTCGCCGAGGTCGTGCAGGCCGATTTCGATGAGTTGTTTGATTTGATCGGGGGTGGCGGACTTGGTGACGCCGACAAGGGTGATTTCGGAGAGATCGCGCCGGCCCTTGGCCGCGGCGGCGGCGATGTTGTCGCGGATCTTTTTATACTTATCTTGTACGCCCATGCATTTCCTCTTTTTGCGTCGGGGCTATTATCGCTGAACGCGGGCAAACGTCCACCGGGTGGAGGTGGGCAAATTTTGCGTGGTGATTTTGGGGAGGCGTCAGGCGGATTAGCGCTGCATAGCTAACTGACGTAAATTAGCCACAAATGAACACGAATGAACACAAAGACTGAATTGGACCACGCGGTGGCGAATGGCGGGCTTCTTGGGGGAGAGGCTGTCAGGCGGCTTCGATGAGGTCGTCGGTAATGGGGGCGATGCGGCCGGCGTGGAGTTGTTCATCGTAATCTTTGCGCCAGTCCTGGAACGCGGAGACGACGGTTTCGAAATCGGCGGCGGAGTTGATTTGGCGCATGGGGTCCTTGAGCTTGCGGCAGGGGGACATGGTGCGTGCGTACCAACTGATGCGCTTGCGGAATTCGAGCACGGCGATTTGTTCTGTGCGGTACTGGCAGAGGCCGTGGAAATGGCGGCGGATCATGGCGCATTTTTCGTCGATGGTGGGCTCGGCGGGGATGATGCCGGTGGTGAGGTGGCTCCAGATGTCGCGGAAGAGCCAGGGGCGGATGAGTGCGCCGCGGCCGATCATGATGCCGGCGCAGCGGGTGTATTCGATCATGTGGCGGGCGTCTTCGGGGGTTCGGACGTCGCCGTTGCCGATGACGGGGATGCGTTGGACGCTGGCGACGACCTGGGCGATGCCGTCGAGGCGGGCCTGACCGGTGAATTTCATGGCGGTGGTGCGGCCGTGGATGGTGATGAGGCTGACGCCGACATCTTCGAGGCGGCGCGCGAGGTAGGGGGCGACGATGGAGGAGTCATCCCAGCCGAGGCGGAGTTTGCAGGTGAGGGGCGTGCGGAGGAGGCAGGATTTGATTTGTTCGACCATGCGGAGGGTTTGGTCGGGGTTGCAGAGGAGTTTGGAGCCGCCGTCTTTCTTGGTGACTTTGTCGACGGGGCAGCCCATGTTGATGTCGATGACGTGGGCGCCGCGGTCTTCGGCCCACATGGCGGCTTCGCAGAGGCGGTCGATGTCGCTGCCGTAGAGCTGCATGCAGAGGGGGGAATCTTCGGGGCAGGTGGCGGCGAGTTCGAGGGAGCGTTTGTTTTCGCGGAGGACGCCTTCGGGGCAGAGGAGGTCGGTGGAGGCCATGCCGACGCCGCCGCAGGAACGGGCGACGAGGCGGAAGGCGAGGTCGCAGTAGCCGGCGATGGGTGCGAGGAGGAGGTTGGTGGCTAAGCGGAGGGGGCCGATGGTGAGAGGGATGGGGGCGGTGGGAAGCATGAGGGAAAGTTTAGCAGATTGGGGGGGGGGAGAGAAATTCAGAATTCAGAGTTCGGAATTCAGAATGGGGGGACGACGTTACCACGAAGACGCGAAGTGCACGAAGGATCACGAATTTTCACCACAGAGTCACAGGGGGACGGAGGACGCACAGAGAGTTCAGAATTTAGAGTACGAAATTCAGAATGACGGGGCGGAGGGGGTGGCAAGGTGACATGGTGACAAGGGGCCGTTCATTCTGGCTTCTTGGTTCTTGATTCCTGCTTCTTACTTCTTGGTACTGGCCACTCGATTGTTCTTTCCAAAGCGGGGGGAGGCGGTAAGATGGGGTCATGCGACGATGTTGGATCATCAGGGGGATTTTTGTGGTGCCGGTACTGCTCTGCGCATTCGGGTGGTGGTGGAGTGGAACGCATATTAGCCGAAGCGTCTATTTTCATCAGGGACGATCGGTAACATGTCTTCTGTGGCATGGTCACATTGACCTTATTTTTGCGCGGGACTATCAAAGTTGGTCCAGCGGCTGGGGGTTTAGTTCTTCCACTGAGGCTGCCCAGTTTTGGCCCGGAGCCTACGATCGTCCCCGGTACGGTTTCGGCGTTCAGCATCGTGGGCGTGATCACTATTACGATACCAGCTTGGTAGTTCCGTTCTGGTTTCTCAACGTCGTGTTTTCGGCGATCTTGTTTGTAGTCTGGCGAAAGACGGGGGCCAAGGTTCGGGCGGCGGCGGCGTTTCCGGTGGAGGTTGCTGCCGCTAAGGCAATCACGGCTAATGCTTGGCATACGCTAACTGCTCCCGACACGTTGGTGGCACCGAATACAGCCCCGACAAATCAAATTGGAAACACAGCGACCTGACCTTGATTGCTCAATAAAGGCAAAAGATGAGACATTCCATCACTACGGTGTTCATGATCATTTTGATATGCATCGCGGCACCTAGCTGTGCTGATCGGCCTGTGCCCAGACCGGCGAACGCTTCTTCGCAGGCCGCGCCAGCCACGCAGCCGACGACAACGGATCGTACAAAGCATTGGAATATTATCCTCGGCGAAATTACCTCGTGGGTCCGGAACGACGACGTTCCACATGGCATTTTCGTTGTGACCATAGAAATAAGAACAATCAGTGACAAACAGGGAAAAATTGAGCCCGGTACCCTGGTACGTGTGCAGGCCGAATACTCGCTGGGACCGGTGTTCACTAATTCAGGCCACGACCTTCCCGCAAAGGAACCCAACGGCTCTATCATCGCGTGGCTGGTTGCTGAGACCGAGACCAAGAACAGATACGAGTTCTTAACTGCCGAACTTCATTGGGGCCTGATAGAAAACGATGCGATTCCGCCGGTGAAGTTGGCCGACGCCAGGGCCGCGTTTGCGGAATCGACCATGACAGACGCTCTAGGCGAGCCGAAGGAGTCCGAACACAGGCGTGCCTACGAATTGATCAATGGAAACAACGATTACCTGTGGTCATTGGGCGTGTGGCGGCTTTCCCGGAAGGCCACCCGGTCAGACTATGGAATATTGAAAAAGCTCTATGTTGAGCAAGACCTTACGATAAAACAGGCGTACTGGCTTGATTCCTGTATCGGATCAATGGCCAGTGCTGACCATGAGTATCCTGATGACCACGTATGTCATGGCCTCTTGTTTGAGTACTTGCGGAAGCATCAGCACAAATTGGCTGCTACGCATCCCGCAAAGCAACAAAATAGTCCGGCCACGCAGGCCGCTCCAGCGACGGCTCCAGCGCAGGAGAATATCGTTTTAGGCGAAGTGATATCGTGGAAGGAAGAAGCTGCGGATCAGAACGGGGTCACCGTAGAAACCGTTCAACTCAAGGTGGCGGCCGACAAACAAAGCAATATCAAGCCCGGGGCCGTGGTGAAAGTGATCAAGTTCCACGAGATGACAGCGATCCGGGAATTTGGACCGCAACTTCCCAAGAAAGTGCCTGACGGGTCCATCGTCGCGTGGCGCATAAAGGCGACCGGCAGCGGACAATATGCCTTTCAAACCAGCGATCTTCCTTTCGGGCTGCGCGACGACGATACGATTCCGCCGGAGAAGTTGGCGGACGCCCAAGCGGCACTGGTGGAATTCTCGTGGGCGGATGTGCAATGGTCGGTACGACCGTCACGCGCCAACGCGTACGAATTGATCGCGGGGCACAACTATTATCTCTGGGCATTGGGTGTATGGCGGATCACTCAAAACGCGACAATGCCGGACATTGAGCGATTGGAGCGACCATTACATAAAGATCTGACGATGGACCAGGTGGTGTGGCTGGATCTGGCCTTGCGGAATCTTAACCCTGCCGACAACGAGCCACCTACCCTTGCACCGAACTTTCGGGAGCTTCACCAGTTCCTGCGCAGTTGGATGTGGCGTCAAGTCTATGAGCAGCCGCCAACGATCCAACCAATAATGAAATGAAGGGAGCTATGGCGACAACCTCTAGGGCTTTTCGCATGGACGCTGTAACTTCAATAGCGTCAACATATGGTGATCTACTCCCGGTCCTATGTCTGTGCTACTTACCGTAATGACCCGACATGATTGGCAGTAAATAGGAGGACCAAATTAGGCCTTGAGTCTTGGGTCTTGGCCAGTGGACAGAAGGTCACCTCGCCATTCTGAATTCATCATTCTGCATTCTGAATTCTTCCCGCCTTCCCGCCCACCAACCCTCATTTTTGACCTAAAAACGCGGTTTCGATGCTTCGGGAGGCTCATCCGGTGCTTCGGGAGCCTCTTCCGATGCTTCGGAAGGCTCATCCGAAGCAGGGAATGCCTCATCCGACCCTTCGGAAACCGCATTCTCTGCTTAAAATGGCCCTTTCGACGCTTCGGATGCCTCATTCCATCCATGGAATGCCACGTTCCATGCTTACAAAGGGTCATTGCATGCTTACATTGAGGCGTTGCAGGCTTACATTGAGGCGTTGTAAGCATGCAAAGGATCATTGCATCCATGCAATGAGGCGTTGCAGGCATGAAAAGCCGTTTTTCAGGCTTACAATGAGGTTTTGTAAGCCTGCAATGGGACGTTGGAAGCCTCCATCGAGGCATTGCAATCCCCCGAAAAGCATTCTTGCTCCGTCACGGACCACGGCTCACGATCCACGGCCCACGAGCGATGCTATTGCGTCTTGCCGCCCGGCTCACTCCGCGGCGCGGTGAGCTCCACCGGAAACGCCCGCCCCGTCCCGCGCGGCCGCGTCTTGCGCCAGACTACGAACAAGATCGCCGAGAACACGATGATCAGAAACCACCAAGGGGCGCCCAGCCGGGTGGAGGTGTGCGTCATATTATGCCGATCGGAATACCGAAACCCCAGAAAGGAATTGACACCGCGATAGTCCGGCCAGAACTGGGCGTAGGTTTGCGGCTCAATTTGGCACCACCACCCGTCAGGCTCTCCCGTATTGGTGCCCCACTGCACATCGGCAGATCCCCACCAAGATTCGCACATGACAAAGCGGCCGTGATGGCCATACCCGATCCACGTCGAGTGCGACCGGCTCCATCCCCACGCGCCGAGGCACAGAAGAATCGGCACCATGAAGAAGCTACGGATGATCCAACGTCGAAGCATGGCGGCATCTTACTGCGCCACCCAACCGAGAGACACTCGCCCCTCCGCCATCACTCCCCCCGCACCGCGACCGGCGCTATTGCTTCTTGCCGCTAGGCTCACTCTGCGGCGCGGTGAGCTCCACCGGAAACGCCCGCCCCGGCCCGCGCGGCCGCGTCTTGCGCCAGACCACGTACAAGATCAAAGAGAATACGACGATCAGAAACCACCAGGGGGCCTTCAGCAGGTGCAAGGTTTGCGTCGTAATACGCCCATGGAAATACCGAAACCCCCAAAAGAAATCGACCGGCCAGAAATGGGCCTGGAGTTGCAGCACAGTTCGACACAACCACCCGTCAGGCTCTCCTGTATCGATTCCCCACTTCACACCGATAGTTCCCCACAAAGATGTGCACGCGACAAAGCGGCCGTGATGACAATATTCAACCAAAATCAAGTGCGACCGGCTCCATCCCCATGCGCAGAGGCACAGCAGAATCGGCAGCATGAAGAAGCTACGGATGATCCAACGTCGAAGCATTGCCGTATCTTACTGCGCCACCCAACCGGGAGACACTCGCCCCTCCGCCCTCACGGCCCACGGTCCACGGACCACTGACCACTGACCACTGACCACGAACCACGCTATTGCGTCTTGCCGTCCGGCTCACTCCGCGGCGCGGTGAGTTCCACCGGAAACGCCCGCCCCGTCCCGCGCGGCCGCGTCTTGCGCCAGACCACGTACAAGATCGCCGAGAACACGATGATCAGAAACCACCAAGGGAACTCCAGCAAGGTCGAGGTGTGCGTCTCAGTACGCTCATAAAAATAATGAAACCCCGGAAAAGTAGTACCGCGATAGGCCGGCCAGAAACGGGGATGGTCTGCCGGCCAAGTATGGCACCACCACTCGTCAGGCTGTCCGTGACTGGTTCCCCACCGCACGTCGACAATTCCCCGCGCAGAATAGTACGAGACAAAGCGCTCGTGATGACAATACCCGATCCGCATCCAGTGCGAGCGGCTCCATCCCCACGCGCCGAGGCAGAGCAGAATCGGCACGATGAAGAAGCTACGGATGATCCAACGTCGAAGCATGGAGGCATCTTACTGCGCCACCGAATCGGGAGACACTGGCCTCTCCGCTCTCACGGCCCACGGCTCACGAACCACGACCCACGATCTTCTTGCTTCTTGCTTCTTGCTTCTTGCTTCCACCTTCTAACTTCTAACTTCCAGTCCCCGTCCGTGATACAATGGGACTCTGTTCGATTTTACAGGAGCGGCAGACATGTTTCGTGGTTCGATTACGGCGCTGGTCACACCCTTTAAGAACGGCAAGTTTGACCGGGCGACATTTGAGAAGCAGATCGGGTACCAGGCGGAGAATGGGACCAACGGGATCGTGCCGGTGGGGACGACCGGGGAGTCGCCGACGCTGAGCCATGCGGAGCACCATGAGGTGATCGAGGTGGCGGTGAAGGCGGCGAAGGGGACGGGGATGAAGGTGATCGCCGGGACGGGCTCGAACGCCACGGACGAGGCGTTGGATTTGACGGTATTCGCCAAGAAGGTGGGCGCCGACGGCGTGCTGCAGGTGGTGCCGTATTACAACAAGCCGACGCAGGAAGGGCTGTACCGGCACTTCAAGGCGATCGCGGGTGCGGCGGACATTCCGGTGGTGCTGTACAACATTCCCGGGCGCACGGGCATCACGATGAGCAACGCGACGGTGGCGCGGCTGGCGAAGGATTGCCGGAACATCGTAGGCATGAAGGAAGCGACGGGGAGCCTGGATAGCGCCAGCGAGTTGTGCCGCACGATCGGCAATGGATTTGTGGTGCTGTCGGGCGATGATTCGCTGACGGTGCCTATGATGAGTGTCGGTGCGGTGGGCGTGATCAGCGTGGCGACGAACATCATTCCGAAGCAGATTCGGCAGATGGTCGATGCGGCGCTGGCGAATGATTTTGCGGCGGCGCGGGCGATTCATCACCGGTATTCGGATCTGATGAAGGCGTTGTTCGTCGAAGGCAACCCGATGGGCGTGAAGACGGCGATGCAGATTCTGGGCCGCGATACGGGCGAGATGCGCTTGCCGCTGTGCGAAGTGAGTAGTGCGGCGTGCGGGACGATACGGGCCGCTTTGTTTAATGTGGGATTGATTGAGGATGGCAGGGCGTGATGAGAATTCAGAATTCAGAATTTAGAATTCAGAATGCTGCTGGGTGGGGGCGGTGTGCGGTTTTTGCGGTGCTGATCGGGGTGATTGGGGGGTGTCAGGGATTGGAGAAGAAGCCGGCGGGGGGTGTGGCGACGCAGGAGGTGACGGGCGAGGGGGTGAGTGCGACGGAATTGCGGGATGTGCTGGCGGATCTGGGGCGGGCGCATGGGCAGAAGGTGCAGTTGGCGTGGTGGGTGAGTACGCCGCTGCGGCCGGTGAGTCCGCAGTTCGTGAAGTTTTACGAGAACATGGGAGTGCAGCAAAAAGAACTGCAGACGGAGTTGAAGGGGTGGGCCAAGACGCACCAGGTGGATCTGACGTTTCACTATACGTCGGATGTCTACAGCGAAGGGCAACGCATCATGGAGCAGCGCCAGGAGAAGATGGTGCGGGATGATGACCAGCCAAATTTTGAGCGGGACAATTTGATGCAGATGCATCAGGATTACGAGTGGCAGGTGAGCCTGATCAGGGCGCTGCTTCCGAGCGTGAAGGAGGCGGGGCTGAAGGCGTATCTGGAAAAGAGCCTGGCGGTGCATGAGGCGGGGTCGAAGGAGATCGTGGGGCTGCTGCGGGGATTTAAGTTTCAGAAGTAGGCGGGGGAGTTTTTTACCACCAAGACACCAAGACACCAAGGTTATTACTGGTGACGGAGTGTCGGGGGGGGGTTACGGGGTGAGGCGAGAGGCTTGCAGGGCGTGCCAGCGAAGAAGGGTAACGGGCATACCCAGCCACATTGAATTGTTTCCAGGATGAAGGACGATGACACGCAGGATGGTGGGATCGGCTTCGATCCAGTCGCCCTGACCAGCGTAGGCGATGACGTGAGAACCATCGGCAGTGACGGCGACGTCGCCGGGTTGAAATGTGGCGGCATCAATCTCTCTTATAGATGGTATCGAGGCGATGCGCACGAAACGACCGTCATAGCCGGTGGGCATATCGCGGGCGGCGACATCGTTCCACCAGAGCCAAAGTGATTCGCGGAGGAGAGCGGGATTGGCACTGCGGCAGGCCTCCGAGAAGCAGGCATCCATCATGCCTGCGCGGATCAGCCCCGAGCAATCAATGCCGAAATGATTCTCACCGCCCCAGACGTAGCGGGTGTTTCTGTAATTAAGAAGGGAATGAATATAGGCGTTGCGAAGTGCGTTGGGGTCATGAACGCGGCCTGGGAGGAACACGATGGTCATTGAGGCGAGGAGTGCACACACAAGGCCGATACGAAATAATCGGCGCTTCCAGGCCACGATGAGGAGGAGGGAAAGGATCGTGGCCACGGTGAGGACGATGACGGGGCGCGTGATGCCGCTGCGGACGGGATAAATCAAGAGAAGGATCGCGAAGATACTGAGTGCGATGAGAAGGCGCATGGCGGCGCGGTATTTGGTGCGAGTCATTTGCTGTTCCGAAATAACGTGGCTGTAACGCCTTGTTTCAGCGGTCGGTGAAGTAGGAGAGGTCCCAGGAGTTGAACCATTCGATGTGGGGGGTGTCGGCGGTGAAGTCGATGGGGAGCCAGAGGTAGCGGCCGTCGATGGCGTTCTTGGGTTGCCAGCGGTCGGCGAGGAAGATGTAGGCGTCGGGGATGCCGGGGACGGGTAGGACGTGGGTGGCTTGGCCGTCGAAGGTGAGTTCGGCATTGGGGCCGATGCAGGGGTTGCCGAGTTCGGTCCAGGGTCCCCAGATGGAATCGGCGACGGCGGAGCGGGCGGCGTTGGGGTCCCAGCCGGTGCAGCCGGAGGAGAGCAGGTAGTACTTGCCGTTGCGTTTGAAGAGTGCGGGGGCTTCGTTGAATTGGCCGGGGAAGAAGCGGGCGTATTTGCCGGAGGGGCGGAGGTAATCGGCGGTGAGCTGCGAGATGTGGAGGACGCCGTTGTCTTCGGAGGCGTGGATGTGATAGGCGGCGCCGTCATCGTCGACGAAGAGGGTCATGTCGCGGGACATCTGGCCACCGGCGAAATCGCGGCGGAAGATCTGGTCGGTGGGATAACCGGGGGTGGGGCCGCCGTGGAGATTGAGTGCGGCGAGGGTGGCCGATTCTTCGGGGGTGAGGGGCTTCTTGAGTTCGTCGGGGACATTGATGGGCCAATGGCCGGCGTTGGGGCGGAAGGATTCGAGGAATTTGTACGGGCCGGTGGGGGTGTCGCTGATGGCGGTGGCGGTGCGTGCGGCCTTGTAACTCTGGCCGGCGAGTTCGAGGTGGAACCACATGACGAACTTGCCGGTGGCGGCGCAGTGGATGACCTTGGGGCGTTCGATGACGTTGCCTTTGACGATGTCGCTGGCGGGATCGTCGGAGACGGCCAGGGCGATGCCTTCATCTTTCCAGTTGTAGAGGTCGGTGGAGGAGTAGCAGTGGACGCCGACGTGTGCGGCGTTGCCGGCGGTGCCTTCGATTTTGTGTTCGCCGAACCAATAGTAGGTGCCTTCGTGGAGGAGGATGCCGCCGCCGTGGGCGTTGATGTGTACGCCGTTGTTGTCGGGCCAGAGTTCACCGGGGTAGAAGGTGTCGAGGGCGGCAATTGTGGTCACGTAAAGCTCCTTGTGGAATTTCAAAGACAGAGTGTCGAGGTTTGAGAGGGAAGTATCAAGGGGATATAAGCGAATTCGGCGCGGGTTCGGAAATGAGTGGAGTTTTTTTACCACCAAGGCACCAAGACACCAAGAATTTTCAATTATCAATTTTCAATTTTCGAAAAATTGGGGGTGGCCGTGGGTTGGAGGGGGGTGCGGCCGCGGTAGGCGATGAAGGATTGGACGAGGATGCCGAGGAGCATGACGGCGGTGACACTAATGGCGATACGGGCGAGGGCGGCGGTGGAGAAATCGTTGCCGCCGGCGATGGCGCCGACGGCGGGTCCGATGGCGATGCCGGCGCCGATGAGGGCTTCGTGGACGCCGGCGTGTCCGCCGTGGCCGGAGGATACGTGCATGGCGTAATAGAGGCTGGAGGAGTAGACGAGAGCGGCGGAGAGGCCGAAGACGCCCTGGGCGAGGCCGAGGGTCCAGGGGTTGGAGTTGAGGAACATAAGGGCGAAGGAGAAGGTCAGGGCGATTTGCGAGCCAATGAGCCAGCGATTTTTGTAATGCCAGCCGGCCCATTTCCACGTGAGGCCGAAGCCGACGAAGCGCATGAAGCTCCAGATGGAGGTGACGAATGCGACGATGCGGAGGTCGGTGAAGCCGGCTTCGTTGGCGAGGCGCATCTGGACGGGGGTGACGACGTTGATGGCGACGTAGGCCAGGGTGTTGCCGATCCAGGCCATGATGAGGAGATTCTTGGCGCGGCGGCGGATGGCGGGATCGTCGACGTCGTGCTCGCCACCGGATTCCTCGGGGACATGGTCGGCGCTGATCATGGCGGCGGGGATGGCGCGGGTGGCGAAGATCAGCAGGGCCAGGGCCGAGGCGATGGCCGGGGCGATGAAGATCATGGACCAATCGAGGTGTTCGAGCGTGCCGCGGGTGAAGAGGGCGGCGAAACCGGCGGAGCCCCAGGAGAGGTTATAGATGGCCATACGCGTGCTGAGGCGCATTTTGGCGGGGGAACGGGTGATGGCGGATTCGAGGGCGGGCCAGATCATGGTGCTGGTGATGTTCATGGGAAGCATGACGGCCAGGAGGATCCAGATGCTGTGCATGTGGATGGCGATGAGGGCCAGAAGGGTGGTGGCGATGCAGCCGGCGATCATGGTGCCGACGACGCGGCGTGGGCCGAGCTTTTCGGAAAGCCGGCCGGCGCCCAGGGCGATGAAGATGTAGGCGAATCCCCAGGCGGCGCTGAGCCAGAGGCGCGCGGCGGGCGTGACGTGGAGGATTTCGTCGGCGTAGTCGTAGCAACCGGCGCAGAAGAGCGTGGCGGCGTAGGAGTTGAGAAATTCGATGATGTACCAGGGGAGAAGCGTGCGGCGGCCGGAGAGATGCGGTTGCATTGGGTCGGCGGTGGCGGGGGAGAGAGACACGGAGACTCCGGGTAAGACAAGGGGGGAGTTTCGAGGTTAACGGGACAAGTTTCAAGTGAGGTCGCGCCAGCATGCTCAGCGGGGCCCCTGCCCCACTGAGCATGGCACCCGTGATCGTGGTTCTGCGGTGCACTTCAAGGGAAGATGCCGCGCTGGATGTAGGCTTTGTTGATGTGGTCGATGGCGGTGACGTAGGCGGCGGTGGACATGTCGATGGAGAATTGCTGGGCGGCGAGGCGCACGCGGCGGGCGGCGTTGACGATCACTTTCTTGAGTTCGGCATCGACGCGGTCGAGTTCCCAGCGGACGCCGGCTTTGTTCTGCACCCATTCGAAATAGCTGACGGTGACGCCGCCGGAGTTGCAGAGGATGGCGGGCAGGTGGCCGATGTTGCGGTAGGCGATGATGGCGTCGGCCTCGGGGGTGCAGGGGCCGTTGCCGCCCTCGGCGAGGACTTTGCAGTCGAGCCATTCGGCGATCTGTTTGGTGATCATGCGTTCCATGGCGGCGGGGATGAAGACATCGACGGGCGTGCGGAAGAACGTTTCGCTGTCGATGGATTCCAGGCCGGACTGGTCGTAGCCTTTGATCGAGCCGGTCTTGGCGACGTGGTCGGCGAGTTCTTTGGCGCGGATGAAGCCATCGGCATGTTGGGAGCGGATGCCGCCGGTGTGGTCCATGACGGCAACGAGTTTGGCGCCGAGGGATTCGAGGACGGTGGCGGTGTGCGCGCCGACGTTGCCGAAGCCGAGGAGGCTGAAGCGCATGCCTTCGAAGTTGATGAGGAATTCGGGGAGGAGTTCCTGAAGGACGTAGACGATGCCCTGGCCGGTGGCCTTGTCGCGGCCTTCGGAGCCGCCGCAGGGGAGGCTTTTGCCGGTGACGACGTGCTTGAGGGCCTGACGTTCGGAGCCTTCGTGGGTGTTGAGGTAGGTGTCCATCATCCAGTCCATGATCTGGGAATTGGTGCCGACATCAGGGGCGGGGATGTCGTGATCCGGTCCGATGGTTTCGCCCAGGGCGGCGGTGAAGCGGCGGGTGAGGCGCATGAGTTCGTTGACGGAAAGTTCGCGAGGATTGACCTTGACGCCGCCTTTGGCGCCGCCGTAGGGGAGGCGCATGAGGGCGCATTTCATGGTCATCCAGAGGGCCAGGGCCTTGCCGTCATCGAGGGACATTTCGGGGTGATAGCGCATGCCGCCCTTGTAGGGACCGAGGATGTTGTTGTGCTGGATGCGGTAGCCTTTGAAGATCTTGTAATGGCCATCATCCAATTGGACGGGGAAGTTGAAGATGAATTCGTTCTTGGGCTGGCCGAGGATGGCGCGGACGTAGTCGGGGGCGTTGAGGACATCGCAGGCGCGATTGACGGCATCGACGGCCATGGCGAAGAGGGATTCAGGATCCTTGGGGGTGAGGGGTTCGGCGGGTGGGAGGTCGGTGGGTTGGGGGGTGATAGCCATGGGCGCTCTCCAATTGATCGAATCGCTAAAGCCCGCCGACTATGTCGGCGTGGGCCGATCTCTGCAACATCTTAGCTCGGGATATTCCGAAACGACCACACCCATGCGCCTTCTTTTCCTGCATGATCGAGGATGTAGTGATATACAGCGACGCCATGAGGCCGGCACATTATTGGTTTGACACCGCTTTCGCCTTCCCAAAGCTTCTGGCGCGTGCGCGAGGTGGCATCGCTGATCGGTGAGAAATTAAACATGACGTGCTTCTTGGCATGGCCGAGGATGGGGTTGGGACGATTGTTTTCGCATTGTACGAGCGCATGGAAGTGCGTGGCGCCGACGGCAAGAGCAAGAATAGGAATTCGCTGAAGGGTAAAAGTTTCGAGAAGAAGGCAGCCAATGGTCTTGCGATCAGCCGGTGCGATGAGATAGGGTTCGCCCTTCATTATGCATTTAGAGTATTGCCACCGACGGGCATGAAATTCTGAAGGAGGAGGTGGAGTTTTGTAATCTCCATCGACGTGTTCGTGATGGTCACGTTCGCGCCAACCGCGTTTGTCTCCGGGGAGCCATTGCGCGTAGGTGCCGACGGTGCAGTGGTACCAGTTGCGCCATGCAGTTGCGATCATGATGTCTCTCCAGAGGTAAGGTGGATCGGCCCGCGCCGACATAGTCGGCGGGCTTTAGGTGCCCTTTCGCAGGGCACTGACCACCGCGGCGTCGCGGGCGCTGAGGTCGGGGTAATCCTTGTCGGAGCCGACGTCGGGGCGGCGTTTCCAGGAGCGGGCGCAGGAGGGGTATTTTTCGCGGGTGTCTTCGATCTTGATGTCCCAGATTTCTCCGTGTTCGATGCGGTGGAAACCTACGCCGAGGGCGTCTTCGATTTCCGGGCCGTATTGGGCGATGAGCTTGGCCACGTCGTCGTTGGTGGAGGGGACGATGATGACGGCTTCGGCGTCGAGGGCGTTGCCGAGGCCGACGGATTTCTTGAGGTCGTCGAGTTGCTTGTTGCCTTTCTCGATAAGCGGCATGAGGACGCCCCAGTGTTTCTCTGCGTGTCCCATCGGATTGCATTCGAAGACTTCAAATTGTGCCAGATGCACACTGCGAGTCAGAGAGCCACCCCCTGGAAGTTTGCGCATTTCATTCCACGCTTCCTCCGCAGTAAAAGCAAGGATCGGAGCAATCAGCTTGACGAGATGCTCGAGAAGGAAGCAGCACATCAACTGTGAACCTCGTCGTTTCTTGGAATCAGGCAGTTCGCAGTAAAGGCGGTCTTTAATGGCTTTTGCATAAACGGCGCTGATCTCAACATTGCAGAACTCGTATACGAGTTTGAAGACATTATGGAATTCGTAGCGTTCGTACGAGCTGAGGACTTGTTCCTGCAACTGCGAGAATCGCCATTCCATCCAACTGTCAATGGAATAAGGTTCAAAACCAATGTGGACACCCGTTTCGTAGTTGAAATCGTAGAGGTTGCCGAGGAGATAGCGGATAGTGTTGCGGATTTTGCGGTAAGCGTCGGCAGTCTTGGCCAGGAGGTTGGGGCCGCAGGGGATGTCGTTTTGGTAATCGACGCTGGAGACCCAGAGGCGCAGGACATCCGCACCATATTGCTTGAGGGCGGTTTCGACTTTGATGCCGTTGCCCTCAGCCTTGGACATCTTGTGGCCTTTTTCGTCGACCACGAAGCCGTGGGTGAGCACTTGCTTGAAGGGTGGCTCGCTCTTGTAGCCGCTGGCTTCGAGGAGTGAGGACTGGAACCAGCCGCGGTGCTGGTCGGAGCCTTCGAGATAGAGGTCCGCAGGATAACCAAGCTCGGGGTGAGTGCATTCGAGGACGGCGTGGTGGGAGGCGCCGGATTCGAACCAGACGTCGAGGATGTCGGAGGACTTGGTCAATTCTGAATTCTGAATTCTGAATTCTGAAATCAGGCGTCCATCGGGTGTGATGACCGTGTCGGTCCATTCTTCTGCACCGAGGAGTTGGGCGGGGGTGTGGGTGTACCAAGAGTCGGCGCCGTGCTCTTTGAAGTAGGCGCCGATGCGGCGGACGGATTTTTCGGTGAAGAGGATGTTGCCCTTGTCATCGAAGAAGGCGGGGATGGGGACGCCCCAGGAACGCTGGCGCGAGATGCACCAGTCGGGGCGGGTGTCGAGCATGCCGTCGATGCGGTTTTTGCCCCAGGCGGGGATCCATTGGACGGAATTGACGAAGGCTTTGGCATTGGACCAGAGGGGGGAGGAGGCTTGAGTCTTGAGTCTTGAGTCTTGAGGTGCGGTGGATTCGCCAGCATGCTCCTGACGGGGCCCCTGCCCCATCAGGAGCATGGCACCCGAATCACCCGATGGGGTGTCGTCGGCGGAGGCGGCTTTGACGAACCATTGTTCGGTGGCGCGGAAGATGACGGGCTTTTTGCAGCGCCAGCAGTGCGGGTATTCGTGGTCGAACTGCTGGTGGTGGAAGAGGGCGCCGGTTTGCGTGAGCTTGTTGATGACCATTTCGTTGGCGGCCCAGATGGATTGGCCTTTGAGGAAGTCGGGGACGGTGTCATCGTATTTGCCGTCGGCGAGGACGGGGTTGTAGATTTCGAGGCCGTACTTGATGCCGGTCTGATAGTCTTCCTTGCCGTGGCCGGGGGCGGTGTGGACGAGGCCGGTGCCGTCGTCGAGGGTGACGTAGTCGGCGAGGACGACGGGTTGGATGCGATCACGGACTTGGCTGTGCGAGCCCGTTAGCCCATCAAGTTCCATCTGTTTTGAGCCGTCGTGATTGTCAGGCATTCCGAGTGGATGGAAATACTTAAGTCCCATTTCGACTAGATCCCGGCCGCGCACCGAGCCATTTGCCTCCGATCTCGCGAAATAACCCAGGTTGCGGATTCGATCGTGTGCTTCTGCCGCAACGATCACGCATTTTGTGTAGTCGCCATTGGATTCCGGGTCAGTCTTCTCCCGGTACCAATACACTATGTATTCGTGATCAGGATGAACCGCGACCGCACGATTTGCGGGGAGGGTCCAGGGAGTCGTTGTCCAAATCATTAAATACGCATGGCCAGTGAAGGGTTGGAGTTGCTTGATGAAATGTTCAGTGGTGGAGTTTGATGGTTTCAATGCGGCTACATTAGCGAGCTTAAAATTGACATAGATCGAATGATCCTTCCGCGTCGCGTACTCGAGTTCCGCCTCCGCCAGTGCCGTGCGGTCATTGGTGCACCAGTGGACGGGTTTCTTTTTGCGGTAGACGAGGTCGCGCTTTACGAGTTCGGCGAGGACGTCGAGGATGCCGGACTCGTATTTGGGGTTGAGGGTGAGGTAACGGTCCTGCTCACCGGGGCCGAAGAAGATGCCGAGGCGGGCGAAGCTGTCGGACTGGAGTTGGACGTACTTCATGGCGTAGTCGTGGCACTTCTGGCGGACCTGGTCTTTGGAGAGCTCGCGGAACTTGGGGCCGAGTTCCTTCTGGATGGCGGACTCGATGGGGAGGCCGTGGCAGTCCCAGCCGGGGACGTAGGGGGCATCGTGGCCCTGCATGGTGCGGAACTTGATGACGATGTCTTTGAGGACCTTGTTGATGAGGTGGCCCATGTGGATGTCGCCGTTGGCGTAGGGGGGGCCGTCGTGGAGGACCCACTTGCCTTTGGGGTGCCCCCCCCGGCGGTCGCGGATTTTCTGATAGAGGTTTTCATCCTGCCACTGCTTGAGCATCACGGGCTCACGCTGGGTGAGGTTGGCCTTCATGTCGAAGTTGGTCTTCGGCAGGTTGAGGGTGTCTTTGTAATTGGGGGGAGTGGGGGGGGTGGGAGCGGCGGGTTCGGTCATGTCGGGGCCCTTTTTGAGGATGGAGGCACAAAGGCACAGGGGCACTTAAAGTTTATCTCAAAAGCTCTTTTACGATGCACTAAGGCGCGAATTCACCGTCTTTGGAGGGGCTTCTGAGATAGCGTCTTAGGCACTCAGTGATGGATTCAAATTGTACAAGGGATCGCGAGGCGATGGGCTAAGCGAGGCATGAGCCTCGGTCAGCCCAGCATAATGGGGATGGCCTCAGTGGTCTGGCGAGGCAGGATGATGATCTGAACGTTCTTCATAGAGGAAATGATAGCGGCGAACAGCATGTCAGACAATCGTCACAGGCATGTCGAAATCACTTCGGCGTACAGGAAATCGACGAGACTCATCATGATGCCGGTAATCGCAAGTCCGATGGCTAATCCTTTCCAGCGCGTTGGGTGTGCGCAGACGCGGATGAGTCCTGAAATGCCGTACACGGTTCCGAGGGTGGGCGGTCCGAGATACAGCAGCACTGCGAGGCTGAGCATCAGAGCGTCATAGAGCGTGTGATCATGATCGTGAGGGTTGTAGTCCAAGTTCGTCGTGAAAGATAACACGGTTGAAAGGACGGGCGAGGCAATGGCTGCGATAAGGCAGATCCATAACTGACGCGGCCAGCGGCGTGTCGTAACACGTGTTGCGTACTCGATCACGATGTGCGATGGCGTTGCGCCCATGCCATTCTGTACGTTGTGAATCGGAAGTGGTTCATTCGGCGTTAAGCTGTGGGTTGGAAGGAGTCAGGTCCAGCCGAGGGTTGTGGATGTGATGTTGGCGAAGAGGATCTCGACGAGACCGAGCGCGGCGGCGGTGAGGCCGGAGCCGCCTCCCATGATGCCGGCGTTTTTCGCGCGAAGGGCGCCGGATAGTCCGTAGACCAGCACGGCTACCGGAAGCATGTAGTAGCGGGCCACCGCCACGCCGAACCACCAATCACTTCCGCCGCTGCGGACGACGAAATGTTGGGAGAGCAAGGTGCCCCACACCCCGTGGCAGAAGCCGAGCCAAAATGGGGTAACAAATGCGAGGATCCAACTCACATTGATCTGCCATGGCACGTCACGGGAGAGAAAGCGTGGGGGAATGTCGGATATGTCCCATCGAGTTTGCATGCGTATGCTACGTGCGGTGGGTGAAAAAGTTCGCGTGGATGGGGAGTGCGTTGCGATTGAATGGTGGCGCGGGCGGGGACGCCCGCGAGACTGCGGACAGGATGTCCGCACCACTTCGTGAGTTTCAGATGAACTTGATTTTGCGGGCGGCGAAGGCGCACATGCCGAGGAGCATGAAGCCGTGGCGGAAGCGGGAGATGTTGGTGCTGCCATAGGTGCGTTGCTTGTAGTGGACGGGGACATCGGTGATTTTGAGGTTGAGGCGGGCGGCGCCGAAGAGGAGGTCGAAATCGCCGAAGGGATCGAAGTCGCCGAAGTAGGCGCGGTTGGCGGCGATCTTTTCGTAGTCTTCGCGGCGGAGGACCTTGGTGCCGCAGAGGGTGTCGCGAATGCGCTGGCCGAGGAGATAGGTGAACATCCAGCCGAACATTTTGTTGGCGATCATGTTGAGGGTCTGCATGGCGTGCTTATCCATGGGGTAGACGAGGCGGCTGCCGTTGGCGAACTCGCACTGGTGGCGGGCGAGGAGGTCGACGAAGCGGGGGAGTTCTTCGGGAGGGACAGAGAGGTCGGAGTCGAGGATCATGAGGATGTCGCCGCCCCCCCCCGTGGCTTTGGAGAAGCCGAGGCGGACGGCGTCGCCTTTGCCGCGGCCGGTTTGCTGGTAGCAGGAGAGGGCGAGGCGAGGGGTCAGTGGATCGCCGGGGCCGGCGACCGGCGCCGTGTTGTATTCTGCGACGGCTTTCTGGATGGTGGCCCAGGTGTCATCGGTGGAGTGGCCTTCGATGAAGATGACTTCAGTTTTTTCGCCCATGAGCGGGATGCGGTCGAGGAGTGGCTTGATGTTGCCGGACTCGTTGCGGGCGGGAACGATGATGCTGACGCATTTGGGGGTGTCGAGCCGGTTGCTCCGCGGCAGCAGGCGGGCGACGGTGAGCGTGCAGAGGTTCAGGTGGTTGATCAGCGGCAGGGGGGCGATCCAGCGATTGACGAGATTGGAGAGCAGCGGGATGCCCAGCGGCCAGAGGATGTTGTGTTTCTGGGTGATGATCGAGAAATCGCACTGGGCGAGGAGGCTGCGGACTTCGTAGGGGGGAATCCAGCTTTCATCGGGGACGCGGGCCTTGAGGCGGGTCATTTCGCTGAGGCCGATGACCGGTTGCCAGAGGCGGCTGAAGGTGCAGACGATGATGCGGGTGCGTTCGTGGCAGACGGTGCGGAGGGCTTCGAGGGTGGTGTGGAGGTCGTAGAGTTGCGGCAAGACGCCGGAGAGGATGATGTAATCGAAGCCGGGGCCGGCGTCGGGCGTGGCGGCCAGGCGGGCGACGTCTTCGGCGGCCATGTCGTGAAAGGTGAGTTCGGGATACTTGGCGCGGGCGTCGGCGATAGCGGCGGGGTTAAGATCGATGCCGACGCCGTGGGAGGGCTTGAGGGCCGCGAGCATGTCGCCGCCGGCACAGCCGATGTCGAGCACACGCGAGCCGGGAACGACGTGGTGGGCGACGAGGCGGGCGAGGTATCGATGGAAGTAGCCGTGACGGCGGCGGCTGGCCTTGAGAGCGGCGTAACGCGATTGGCCAAAGGTGCGGAGTGATTGGCGATGTGCTACGTCCGGCGAGGGAAGCGGGCTGGCGGAAGTTGTGGTCGTTTCGGCCATGGAGATCCAAAAAATAGAAAATGAAAAATAGAAAATAGAAAAATGGGAACTTCTGTTTTTTCTATTTTTGCTTCCAATCTACAAAAAAGGGCCCGATTCCTTGCGGAACCAGGCCCATTTATTCTAACCGATCGCGTGGATCAGGTCGCGTTGCTGGTGCTGTGGGAGACGCCGGTCACGTTGGGGCCGACGTTCGTCAGCGGGGGCAGATTCTTGAACTCTTCGGCCAGCGCCTTTTCGTCGATGTCGGTGATTTCGGCGGTCTCCAGAATCTTGTCGACGACCTTGCCGTCGCGGATCTGGAGGTAAAGTTGTTCGAGCTGGCCGTTGGCGGACATCTGGCTCTTGAGCTTTTCGGGGCGGCGGCCGTACTGGGTGGCGATCGCGGCCACGCGTTCATTGACCTCGCCATCGTTGACTTCCACGCCGAAGCTTTCGGAAAGCTTGCTCATGATGAAGAAGAGGCGGAGATCGACGCCGGCCTGCTGGGCCGAGCTGATCCGCAGTTCATCGATGTGCTGCACGATTTCGGCTTCCGGCACGCCCTTGCTCATCATTTCGGTGGCGCGGCGGCGAAGGACATTGGCCATCTGGCGCTGCGAGAGTTTGGAGGGCAGTTCCAGGCTGGTGTTGCTGAGCAGGTAACGATAGACCTGCTGGGCCATGGCGCCCTTGCATTCCTGTTCGAGCTGCGTGACGAGGCGTTCGCGCAGGTCTTTCTTGAGGGCTTCGAGGTCGTCGAAGCCGAGCATCTTGGCGAAATCTTCGTTGACTTCGGGCAGGTGCTGATGCTTGACGCCTTTGACGGTGAGGGTGACGGTGATTTTCTTGCCGCGAAGTTTCTCCTCGGGGTGATCGGCAGGGAAGGTTCCTTCGAGCGTCGCGACGCTGGCGATGGAGAGGCCCGTGAGCTTCTGGCCGAGGTCTTCGAAATGCACGCCGGCGATGTTGCCGGCCTTGGGCTGCAGGTTGACCTGGGCCTGTTCGGCGACGACTGCGCCGTCTTCGCCGGTGACTTTGACGTCGGCGACGACGGTATCGCTTTCCTTCACCGGTTCGGTGGAGTCATGCCAGTTGCCGAAGTACTTGCGAAGGTTTTCGATCGCCAGGCCGAGGCGTTCATCGTTGGCTTCCAGCTTCGGCCGCTTGACGGCGACCTTTTCGATCGACGGCAGGACGAATTCCGGTGTCACTTCCACTTCGATCGTGAGGGTGAGCGGGCCGGACTCCGGCAGCTCGACCTTGGTGAGGTCCACATCGGGTTCGCCGATGGCATCCAACTTGTGTTCTTCGACGGCCTTCTCGTAGGCCTCAGCGACGACTTGCTGCTTGACGGAGTTTTTCAGATCGCCGCCGAAACGCTTTTCGATGAGGCGTTTGGGGGCGCGTCCGCGGCGGAAGCCGGGGAGGACGGCATCGCGGGCCAACTCGCTGTAGGCATCCTTGAGCTTGCCGGCGATACGTTCGGCGGGGATTTCGATTTTGATGCGTTTCTTGGCAGCGCCGGCGTCTTCGACGGTGGTAATGGCGGGCGGCAGGGGGTCTGGTTCTTTTTCCTGGCCCTGATCCTTGGTTTCGACTTGCGACATGATTTGGCTCCTTGCCGTAGGGGGTTCCTGATCGGTTGGCTGTGGGGATCGCGACACAGGGTCGCAAAAACGCAAACGGCCAAACCGCCAGGCGTCGTTTGCCCGGCCATTTGGCCAGATCTCGTCATCCGCGACCAACGCCTGGTTACTCACCGGTAACTCGCGGGACGTTCTTCATTAAGAATAATGAAGAGAGGTAAGTATACCCCTGTTCTGGAGGAAAGGGAAATTGGGGCTGGGCAATCTGTGAGGAGCGGGTACGACGGGGTTGCGTCCGATAACGAATATTTACTCCTTTTAAGCATAAGTTAAGGGCCGGTATCAGGTCAGACGATGTAAAGATAGGAAACTTGAGCAGTTTCGGGAAGCAGGGTAATCTGCTGGCCAAGGAGTCTGCTCTTCATTGGATGTTCTCTTTATGGCCATTGAGGGCCGATTGGAGTTTAACGTGAGCGCCAACCCAGATATTCCTCCCTCAGCGTCAACGCCTGTGCCCGGATCATCTCCGGTGAACGGATCGCCTGCGCCCAAGGACGTTTACACGACGGGCGAAGCCGCGGAAGTCTGCAAGGTTTCGCAACAGACCATTATCCGGTGCTTTGATGCCGGCAGATTGACCGGTTTCCGTGTTCCAGGGTCGAAGTTCCGCCGCATTCCGCGCGATGCGCTGGTCAGGTTCATGAAAGAAAACGGCATCCCGCTGGACAACCTGGAGTCCGGACGCCGCAAGGTGCTGGTCGTCGATGACGATGCCGAGATCGTGGAGCTTTTCGTGGACGTGCTCACCCGGGATGGCCGCTTTGAGGTGAAGACCGCCGCCACGGGCTATGACGCCGGGGTGCTGACGCAGGAATTCAACCCGGATTTGATGATCCTGGATTACATGCTGCCGGACATCAACGGCAACGTGGTGTGCCAGACGGTGCGTACGAATCCCAAGTTCGAGCAGATGAAGATCATCATTGTGTCGGGCGTCGTCAACCAGGAGGAGATCAACGAACTGCTCCAGGCCGGTGCCGATGAGTTCGTCAAGAAACCGTTCAATATCGAGAAACTGATTGAACGGATGAGCGAACTGCTTCAGTTGACCTGAGTGTCACCGGGATGACGTACTTTCACACGACGGATCGCAAGAGAGGCATTGAGGCCTGAATGACCCGAGTGGCGGCCAATTCTCCTACCAGTCCCGCGCCTAGCGGCGGAGCGGATGAGATCAAGACCCGCAAGGTCGAGCTGGTCCTGCAGCAGTTGGACAGTCTTCCGACGCTGCCGGCGATCGCCATGCGCCTGCTCACGCTGACGGGGAACCCGGAAGCGAAGATCCAGGAAGTGGTGTCGCTGCTGTCGGCAGATCAATCGCTGACCAGCAAATTGCTTTCACTGGCTTCCAGTTCGGCCAGCGGCGTGCGCACGTCAATTACCAGCGTGCAGCAGGCTGTGGTGATGCTGGGCTTTGAAACGCTGCGGAACCTGGTGCTTTCGCTGAAGGTGTTCGAGGTTTTTCAGAACGCCGAAGACCAGGGTCAGGAACAGTTTGAATCGGCCTTCAACCGGGCGGAATTCTGGAAGCATTCGCTGGCCGTGGCGACCGCGGCGGAAATGCTGGCGGGGCGCTGCAAAACCAAACTCAACATTCATGATGCGTTCGTCTGCGGGCTGCTGCACGACATTGGCAAGGTTGCTTTCGACACCGCGATGCCCAAGAGCTTTTCGCGCGTCGTCGAGGCGGCGGTGCTGACCCGCGGCGACGTTGCGGATATCGAACGCCGCATCATCGGCCTCGATCATGCGCTGGCCGGGAAACGGCTGGCGGAAGCGTGGAATCTTCCGCAGCTGATCACGCAGGTCATGTGGCTGCACGGATCGCCACCGCCGGCGTCGCCGTCGTCGGCCAAGCAGGGGGTGATCAATCCTCAGATGGTGCTGGTGGTGGGCCTGGCGGACATGCTGGTTCGCCGGCAGCACATCGGTTTTTCAGGCAATTTTCTCTTTCCCTACGACACCGCACAGTTCACCCAGCCGCTGGGACTGAGCGAGCACGACATCCACGAAGTCACCAGCCAGCTTACGGAAGCGCTGGAAGTTCGGGCCCGCGCGATCGGCCTTTACGATGTGGAATCGAAGCAGTTGTATCTGCAGTCGATCGCCAACGCCAACGCGGAACTGGGCCGGGTGAATCAGCAATTGGCCATGCAGAATCGCAAGCTGGGCGCGCGGAGCACGTGCTTCGAAATGATGACCGGTTTTTATCAGCGGATCGTTCCGTCGGCCAGTCCGGCGCAACTGCTCATGGAGATCGGCAACGTCGCACACCAGTTTCTGGATTCGCACAAGCTCGTTCTTTTCTCACAGGATCCCGACCAGGCGGTCGGCGAGGTCCTGCAGTTCGATCCCACAGCCGGCGGGCACGACAGCTTTCTCATGAATATGCCGGCGCATGCGGGTGATCAGCGTGTCGGCCGCGTCAACCAGAATTTCACGCGCCCGGCGAGTCCGCAACTCGACTGGCTGCTGGAGCGGGTGCAGCAATTCCTCGGCACCAACAACTGCTGGTTCATGCCGCTGCTTTGTGGCGGCGAAGGGGTCGGCGGCGTGGTCTGGGTGGCCAAGGAGACCGGCAATTCGATGACCGGTCTGGCCGACCTGGTGCTCGTCAGCCAGGCATGGGGGATGACGCTTCGCACGGCGCAGGTGCGCGAGCAGCAGAATATTCTTACCGAGTCGCTGGCGGGGGCCAATCGCGAACTGGGCACGCTGCAACAGCAACTGGTCCGGGTCAAGAGCCTTTCGGGGCTGGGTGAAATGGCGGCCGGGGCAGCGCACGAGATGAACAACCCGCTGGCCGTGGTCTGCGGGCGCGCCCAGTTGCTGGCGTCGAAACTCTCCGATCCGCAACTCAAGCAGGAAGCGAGTCTCATTGCCCAGCAGGGGGATCGGCTCAGCCAGATCATTACTGACATGATGGAGTTCGCCAAGCCGCACCATCCGGTTTACGGCCCGCTGAATATTGCGACGATTGTCGAGCAGTCCATTGCTGACGCGCGGGAGCATGCCGGAGGGGTGAATCAGGACACGCCGGTGCAGTGCGAAACCGCCGCCAATCTTCCCACGGCGCTGGGCGATGCCAAGCAGATTCGCAGCGCCATTACCGAAGTGGTGATCAACGCGATTCAGGCGTCCAAGGCCGCCCTGCACGCGAAGGGCAAGCTCATTGAGGGAACTGCAGCCGGCGGCGAAGTGCTCGTGCAGACGCGATTTGACGCGCTGGACAACCAGATGATCGTCCAGGTTACCGATCATGGCATCGGCATGAGTGAAGAAACGATGCGTCATGCGTTCAGCCCATTCTTCTCCATGAAGACTGCGGGCCGGCAACGCGGCATGGGGTTGGCCAAGGCTCTGCGCTGGATCGAAAACCATGGGGGAACGATCCGTCTCGACTCGATCCTGGGCGGCGGCACGACGGCCGTCATCATCTTCCCGCTCAACGGCTCTTCCGAACACTGACCATCGGCGTCGGCACGCCATTGTGCGATCAGCCGAATTCCTCCTTCTCCGACATTCCTATAAAGCCCTGGGTGTACGCCCGAGAAAATGCGCTCTTCAGCCGGGGGCGTTGCCGCACAATATCGGCCTGCGCAAAGCCCGCGCGTCGCATATTTCAATTGCCATTTGTCAAGCGGAATCTGGCGTATTCCCACCCAAGCACCCGCGGAAACGCGACGATAACCAATGGCAGGCATACGTCAGTGCATGGTGATTGCGGTTCGTCCGCAGCGCCATGGAGAGAGAGTGATTGTCGATACCCAGTAGGAGGCGTGGATGAAGTGGAGCTTTGAATCAAAAGTCCGCACAGGATCGTGGGATGTCCTGGTTGTGGATGCCGATCCGGCTACCGGTGATATCGTCCGCCAGGGCTGCCAAACGGTGGCGGGCAAGGTGCGGATCGCCACCAGCGTCGATCAGGCTGCCGCCGAGATGACGCGTCGCCCGGCCGACCTGCTTCTGGTAAACGTGCAAATCAACGATAACGCCGGGCTGGAACTCCTGCGCAGTCTGCGCAAGAAATATCCGGGCACCGAGGCGATTGCCGTGTCGCGGGTACGCCGCTCGGAGTTGTGCCTGGATGCTTGGCGTGCCGGGGCCGCCGACATGATCGTTGGCCCGGTGACGGTGGAGGAAGTGCAGCGCTCGGTCGAAGAGGTGGCGCACAAGCGTCATGGCGTCGAGCGGCTTCTGGCGCGGAATGTCCGTCTGCGTCAAACCTGCCGGCGGCTCAACAAGGCGCGCCACGAGATTTCGCAGCAGGTCGATCTGCTGTGCAACGATCTGGTCCGCGCGTATCAGGAAATGGCGCAGCAGCTCAATTTTACGCAAGTCACGACAGAATATGCCGCGATGGTCGAGGACGAACTCGAAGTCGAAGGCGTGCTCCGCAAGACGATGGAATGGGTGCTGAAGAAGCTTGGCCCGATCAACGCGGCGGTCTATCTTCCCGATGCCGAGCACAAGTTTGCGCTGGGCGCGTACCTGAATCTCGACACCCAGGCCGACGCCGAGCTGATCAGTGCGGTCGGTGAAACGCTGGTGCGGGAGGCCGACGCTTCGGGACGTTCGATTCACATGGAGAACGACCAGCAGTTGCTGGAGCATTTCGGCGAACAATCCGCGGCCTTGAGAGGTCGTGCCTGGTTTGCGGCAGGCTGTTTCACAAAGCGGGAATGCCTGGCGGTGATGGTCATCTTCCGTCGTCAGGGAGAACCTCTCGATGCCCATCTGAAAATGCCTATTGAGTCCGCCTGCCCGTTGCTAGCGGAAAAAATTGAGCAGGCTTTGGAGCTTTACAACCGATTGAACCCCATGGAAGATGATGACCCCACCGAGTCATGACCCTGGAATAGTTCTCAGGCTCCGGAGTAGAGGTCACGGGCTGAAAGCCAACAGGCGGCTGCGTTTCCGTCTACTCTTTTGTTATGACTCCGGCATCCGGCACGCTATTATGAACGTATTCGTGTGGGAATCAGAGGCTCAGAGGCAGTGATGACAATCCTCGGCGCAACCAGTTTCACGTTCTCCATGATCCTGCAGCCCTACATGCCGGTATTCTACGTGTCGTTTCTCGTCACGTTGATCCTCACGCCCATGATGCGTCTGCTGGCGCATCGCCACGGCATCGTCGACGATCCGGATGGCAAGAGAAAAGTCCATACCCAGCCGATCGCATATTTGGGTGGCGTGTCGATCTTTCTCGGCTGGCTCGCGGGGGTCTCGATTTCGGTCTTTCTGCGTCCGCACAATGCCGAGCAGATCGCCCAGAGCTACGTGCAGATTCCGCCGGGCATACTGCTCGGAGCGGCCATCATCGTGCTCTTCGGATTGATGGACGATGTGTACTCGCTGTCGCCCAAGATTAAACTCGTCGGGCAGCTCCTGGCCGCGATGTTCCTGATTCTGCCGGGCGCTATTCACATTGGTTCGGACTATTTCCTCGGCATCGGCGGCGGGACCGGCGAAGGACCCTCGCAATCCGGCGCCGCATGGATGTTCATCATGCCGTTGCAGCACTATGGGATATTCGGAAGCATCGGCCAGATGGATCCGCAGATGCAGCACTGGCTGATTCTGGGGGCTTCCAGTTTTTCCTGTCTGTTCGCGGTTTTCGTGATCATTGCGGCCTCGAACGCGACCAATCTTCTCGACGGGCTGGATGGTCTGTGCTCCGGGGTGACGGGCGTCATGTCGGTCGGCTACCTGATCCTGGCGGTTTACCTGGCGTACAAGGTGATCGGCACCGACGGCGGATCGCCGCTCGACCCCACCCGCATTACGCTTTCGCTGGCCCTGCTGGGCGCCGTCATGGGCTTCCTGCCGTTCAATTTCAATCCTGCATCAATTTTCATGGGGGATACCGGCTCCATGTTCCTCGGCTACATCTGCGGCACGATGATGCTGCTCTTCGCCCAGAACGGTACGATCCGCTGGTTCCTCTCGGCGATCATCATGTTCGGCCTGCCCATGCTCGATACCTTCCTGGCCATCGTGCGGCGCAAGCTCAACGGCAAGCCGATTTTTTCGCCGGATTCCAATCACTTTCACCACTTCCTGATCCGCCGCGGATTGTCGGTGCGCCAGGCGGTGCTGCTGAGTTACGCGGTTGCGGCGGTGTTTGTCAGTTTCGCGCTGGTCATCGTTATCGTTCCGACGCGCATGGCGATCGGGCTGTACCTGGTGCTGTTCGGGTGGATCATCGTCAGTGCCTTCAAGATGGGCATGATCTTTCAGAACGCCACGGTTGTGGCGTCAAACAACAGCATCAATGCGGCCGTCATGGGTACCACGGTCGCCAACAATGAGCCGCTGCATACCGCCGACAAGCCCAACCTCCCACCGGACAGCGGCGCCCTGAATGGCATCGACGGCCCGGTTCCCGATGCGGTCAAGAAACGAACGTTTTCCTAAGCCCGCCATCCTTTCTGGCGTTCGATGGTTCAATGCTTTTCTGCCATTGTGCCGGGATCGCTTCGTGTCTTCGCCCCTTCGTGGTTAAACTATCTCCATGGCCTCGTCTTCCGCCGACATATTTCAGACCGTTCGCGCCGCCGTCGACATTGTCGAAGTGATCGGCGAGCACGTGGCGCTGAAGAAAGCCGGGCGCGAGTTCAAAGGACTCTGTCCGTTTCACGATGACCACAAGCCGTCGATGGCGGTCGTTCCCCACAAACAGATTTTTCACTGCTTCGTCTGCGGCACGGGCGGCGATGTCTTCAAGTTCGTCAAGGAATATCACAAGATGGGCAACGGCGAGGCCCTGCGCTTCCTCGCACAGCGCGCCGGCATCGCCCTTCCGGAGCTCCCACGCAGCGGTTACGGCGGGGGGGCACAGAAGGAAGGCCCCAGCATCCGCGAGCAGATCGCCCAGCTCAACGAGACGGCCTGCCAGTTTTTTCAGAAACATCTCCGCTCGCCGCAAGGCAAAGCGGGACTCGATTACCTCCACTCTCGCGGCCTCACCGATGAAACCATCGATAAATTTCGTCTCGGCATGTCACCGGACTCGTGGACCGGCTTTGCCACCCACGCCTTGCGTCTGGGTATCACGGGCGATCAACTCGAAGCCGGGGGCCTGGCCAAGAAACGACAGGATGGCTCCGCCTACGACGTCTTTCGCAACCGCGTCATCTTCCCCATCATCGACTCCACCAACCGCGTCATCGCGTTCGGCGGGCGCATCCTCGTCGAAAAACGCGATGAGCAGGGCGTCGTCGTCGATGCCAAATACCTCAACACGCCGGAAACGCGTCTCTTCAACAAGTCCGAATCCATCTACGGGCTCAATCACGCCCGGCAGCATATCGTTCGCGCCCGCACGGCCGTGGTTGTCGAAGGGTACATGGATGTCATCGCGTGCCATCAGGCCGGCGTCGGGAATGTCATCGCCACACTGGGCACCGCGCTGACGCAGGAACACGCGCGGATGCTCAAGAATTACGCGCAAACTATCGTCCTCATTTTCGATTCCGATGATGCGGGTTTCCGCGCTGCGGATCGGGCACTTGAGGTTTTCATTCGCTCCCCCCTGGACATCAAACTGGCCTCCGTCCCGGATGGTAAAGATCCCTGCGATTTCTGTATGAAGAACGGCGGCGCTCCATTCCAAAAACTCATCGACACTTCGACCGATGCGCTGGTTTACCAATGGCAGCGCCTGCAGAAACAATTCAATGCCACCGACTCGCTCTCGGCCCGCCAGGATGCCACGAAGCAGTTCATGCGTTTCGTCGCCATCGCCATGGAAAGCGGCACCGGCAGTGCCGGTGGGGGAGGCAGCGGGGGCGAGATGGACCCCGTGCGGCGCGGACTGATGCTTTCCAAAATTTCCAGCCTTGTGGGCATGCCGCTGGAAGATGTCAGTGAGATGCTCAAGCGGCTGGCCCGCGCAGAGCCGCAGCAGCGTGCGGCTTCCGTGTCCGCGTCAGACCCACCGGCTGCTTCCGGTTCGGTCCAGGCGCAGGCTGCTCCCTCCGAAGGCTACGCCACTCCGCCCGTTCAACACCTGCAGATTCGCAGGCTCAAGGGTGGTTCCGTTTCTGAAGCGTGGGTGCTCGGCGCACTGCTGGCGGATCCCAAACTCTTCGACCGTGTACGCGACCAGCTCGACGCCCAGCTCTTCGCCGTTGATTGCCTTCGTCCCATGGCGCTGGTCCTGATCGAATATCTCGAAAATGCTTCTGACTTGGGCGATTGCAGCCTCGCCGACTTCATTTCTCTGACCAACAACCAGGAGTTAGTGCGGCAGGCCATCGAACTCGAAGCCTTCGCCAGCGATTGGCTCCAGGCCTCCGGCATTTCTCCCGCCAGCGAGAAACTCGTCAAACAATTCCACGAAGACGCCGGCAAGGTGCTCGAGCATCCGCTCCTCGGCGGCTTGCGCGATCTCGTCCGCCGCGCTGAGGAATTCTCCCGTCCCACCACCCGCATCGAAGACCCTGCCGAGCTTCAGGCCTTTCTCGATCAAGCGCGGACCCGCAACCAGCAGGGCGGCGATCCCCGCCGCATCGGCGGTCGGTGAGTAGCCTTACACGTTTTTAGAATAGGACCTTATTTTACTTTGCCGGCATCGTTGCGGCCGCATCGTCGTTGGCCTTCTGTGCCAGCAGATCATCAATGGCCTTGCTGAAAAGCTGCGATGTCAATGCCGAGACCTCCTTGTGCTGCTTGGCGGCGATCACCTCGAGCTGCCGATATTGCCGCACGGTCAGCGATTTCCAGACATCGAAGTTGACACCGCCGGGAATGTCGAGCCACACGTTTTCGGCCTTGTCCAACTGCTTCTCATCCATGCCGAAAGCTCGCAGGATACCTTTGGCCATCAGGAAATGTCCGCGAGCGTTGGGATGAACGCCGTCGGCAGTCAGCATCGAGCCTGGCTTGTTGCCTGCCTTCGTGGCGTCATTCAAGACGCCCAGAAAGTCCGCGTTGAGGTCCGCAAGGAGACAATTCTTCTGCTTGGCCAACTCGCGAAGAAAGGCGTTGTAGTCGATCAGCTTCTTGTTGTTGGGATTCGCCACGTCCTCGCCGATCACCGTCGCAGTCAGAATCATCACTTTGATTCCGGTGGCCTGCGCCTTGTCGACGATGGCCGTCATGTTTGTTTTGTATTTTTCGAGCGGCACACCATTGTCGCCATGCCAGACGTCATTGACGCCGCAACTGACGAGCATCCAATCCGGCTTCTTGGCGATCACATCATGGTCCAGGCGGCCCAGCATGTCGTTCGATTTATGCCCTGACACTCCGGCCGGTACGACTTTGATTTTGATGTCATTGGTTTTCAATGCACTGGCCACGAGATTGACATAGCCCACCGGCGAAGAGACGCCGCCGGCCGTGATGGAATCCCCAAGGAATGCCACCGTCTCGCCATCTTTCACGACCACGTCTGCCCGCGATGCTCCTGCCGATCCGAGCAATAAAGCCGCGACTGCCGTCCAAGTGAAAAAGTTGAAATTGCGCACGATTCCTCCCAAGCAAAAGCAACAAAGGCACACTGAGTTGCCAATCGATCCCTGAACAACGATGCCATCAAGGTGTTCTTACCTACATTTTGGCGAAAGAATTGAGGCATCAAGCATAGCAGTATCAGGTGGGCAATGGGGAATTGTAAATCATAATAGCGAATTTACATCTGTCTTGGATCGCAACGTTCATATCAAACGCGTTACCTAGCAATAGTAAGTCTCCGCGGTCGTTCTTTGAGGTGGCAAAAAGCCGACACTGCAGGCGTCTGGTTCCAGCCGAATTTCCGGATGGTCTTGGCACAAAGTCATTTTGCGGTGTACAATAATGGGCTTGGTAAGGGGTTAAGTGCAGACATCCCCTGAGACGAGTGGCGAGGTACGTCGCGTGGCGCGCCCACGAACATCGCGTTTATGAGGTTTGCACAAAACGGTGGTCCGAGAAGAACACTCGGCCCTGGTGAAGTAGTTCAATTACCGGCACAGTCTTTTGCCTGCTCGAGTGGTCGTCATGCGACGACGGGCCTGTTGGATTCGACGCGTTCGATCCCAGATGCCTTCTTCACTTCGATGCCGCGAAAGGTTGCCCCGGACATTGAGAAGTGCTGACGCAACCGCACAGCGCTTGGGTTTCGGAGGTCATGTGAGCAGTTCTGGTACGCAAGTCCAACCGCCGGCAACGGTCAATACGGTGCCGCTGGCCAAGGCAAATTCCAATTTGGCGCTGCTGGTCACCAAGGGAAAACAGCAGGGATACCTCACCTATGAAGAGCTCAACGAGCTTCTGCCGGACGATGCGATTGCTCCGGATCGGTTGGACGCATTGATGCAGCAGTTTGACGAACTGGGCATCGAGCTTCTGGATGAAGCCGAAGGCAACAAGCACGTGGCGGCGCCGGCGGCCGATGAGCCCGACGAAGCCATGATGCGGGCTGCGGAAGAAGAAATTGAAAAACTCGAAGAGGTGGAAGTCGAGGTCGGCAGCAAGCGGATCGACGATCCGGTGCGCATGTACCTCACGCAGATGGGTGAAATCCCGCTGCTGACGCGTGAAGAGGAAATCCGCCTCGCCAAGAAGATCGAGCTCACCCGCATGGCGTTCCGCCGCAAGGTGCTCGAAAGCGATTACTGTCTTCAGGCCGCGGTGGACATCCTGGCGCAAGTGGAGAGCGGCGAACTGCCGTTCGATCGCACGATGCGGATCAGCACGGCCGAAGTCGATGCCAAGGGAACGATCTCGAAACGCATCCCGGAAAACCTCAACACCGTCCGCAAACTGCTGGAGCAGAATCGGCTGGATTGGTCGAAGCTCCGCGAGGCGGGCCTCAGCGACAACCAGTTGGAAGATATCAAACGCCGCATGCGTAACCGCCGCCGCAAGGCCGTCACGCTGCTCGAAGAATTGAGCCTGCGCACCAGCAAGGTCATTCCGCTGATGAAAAAGCTCGCCAGCATCTGCAACAAGATGATGGAGTTGAAAAGCCGCCTGACCGAAAAGCCGACCCGCGGCCCAGGTCTCAGCGATGATGACCGCCAGGCGATGACCGAGGAATTTGAAGGCCTCCAGGATCTGGTTCTGGAAGATCCCGAGAGCCTCGTCCGCCGGTGCCAGGCCATCCAACTGGTGTTTAACGAATACGAAGACGCCAAGCGCAAACTCTCCGGCGGCAACCTGCGTCTGGTCGTTTCCATCGCCAAGAAATACCGCAACCGAGGGCTCTCGTTCCTCGACATCATTCAGGAAGGCAACACCGGCCTGATGCGTGCGGTGGACAAGTACGAATACCGCCGCGGCTACAAGTTCAGCACATACGCAACGTGGTGGATTCGCCAGGCCATCACCCGCGCCATCGCCGATCACGCCCGCACGATCCGCATCCCCGTGCACATGATTGAGACGATGAGCAAGCTGCGGAACATCAGCAAGCGGTTGCTGCAGGAACTCGGCCGTGAGCCGACCATCGAAGAAATTTCGCGTGAAGCCAAGATGCCGGTGAGCGAATGCCGCCGCGTGCTGAAGATCAGCCGCCATCCGATTTCGCTGGACCGTCCGGTGGGCGAATCGGAAGACAGCTACTTCGGCGATTTCATCGAGGACGAAGCGGCAGAAAATCCCGTGGAGACCGCCACGCAGGAAATGCTCCGCGAACGCATCGACCAGGTCCTCAAGACCCTCACGTACCGCGAACGCGAGATCATCAAGCTTCGCTACGGCATCGGCGACGGCTACACGTACACGCTGGAAGAAGTCGGCCGCATTTTCAAAGTCACCCGCGAACGCGTCCGGCAGGTGGAAGCCAAGGCCATCCGCAAGCTGCAGCATCCCGTGCGTGCCCGCAAGCTCGAAGGCTTCCTCGACGGCTCGATCTACGCCACCCTTGGTGCGATTCCGACGACGGATACCGCGGTCGCGGACGATGATAGCATCGGCGACGAGGGCGGAGACGAAGGCCACGAGGGTCACGAAGAATAAGCCGCTTCGTCAAGAAATCAGTGCAAATTATCCAGGACCCGCGTCGAAAGCCGCGGGTCCTTTCTTTTGGGGTGCGCACTACCGTTCCACATGACCCAGATAGAAGGATAGCAGCAGGAAGAACAGCACGATGGCGGTGATCACGGCGAAACGGCGGTCCTTTTGGTAGATGAATGCGAGGATCGATACGGCCACGCGCATCACCGGTGTGGCGATCAGCAGGATCAGGCCCAGAAGAATGTAGGATTCGCCGCGGAAATTTGCGATGCCTTTGCAGACATCCCCGAGGGTGTGTGGGAATGCGCGATCACGTTCGATAAACTGGTGATAGTCCGACGGGGCGTGCAAAAAGTCCGGGTGGTGGACAAAAAAGACGATGGTGCCGAAACAGATTATCGCGAAGCTGGTTCCCACGCCGACGCGCAGGAGGTTGCTGAGAAACAGTTCGACGCGACGGACTTTTCTCTCGGCTTCCGTCTCCACGTCGACCTGCGGTCCGGGAAAGTCATGAGTTGGGTGCGTCATGAGGTAAATCCTTGCCAGAGCATCTGTGCCGAGACCCATACAAGCATGATCACAAAGGCGACGCGGATTGATTTGCTTTTCAGTTTACCCATGAGTTTCGAGCCGGCCACGGCGCCCACCAGCACGCCCGCGGCGACAGGTGCGGCGATGAAGGGATCGATGTCGCCCCGCGCAAAGTAAACCCCGGCCGAAGCCGCCGCCGTCACGCCGATCATGAAATTGCTCGTGGCCGTGGAAACTTTGATGGGCAGTCCCATGGCCAGGTCCATGGCGGGTACTTTCAGTGCGCCGGAGCCGATGCCCAGCAGTCCGGAGATGATGCCGGCGAGATACATGAGGGCCAGACCGAGTTTCGTGCGTGCCACGCGGTAATGGATCTCCCGGTGTTCGGCTTCGTCAAAATATTTGCCGTGGAGTTTCAGGCGATCCGCCCAGGGATCAGGCGGAGCGGGCTTGTTCGCATGTGATCCGCCGTTCTTGTACATGACCAGTGCCGAGTAACCCATGACCAATCCGAAAATGATGAAGAGCCACTTTCCGGCAAGAATTCCCGCCAGCATCGCGCCGGTCAACGCCCCGCTGGTGGTGCCCAGCTCCAGAAGCATGGCGACGCGAAGGTTGGTCATATGCTCGCGAATGTACGCGGCGGCCGCGCCCGAGGAAGTGGCGATGATCGAGACGATCGAGGCCCCGATGGCCAGGCGGATGTCGATCTTCAGCAGCAGGGTGAGTGCCGGAATGATGATGAGGCCGCCGCCGATGCCCAGCAGCGAGCCAAGCACTCCGGCAGCGATCGAGAGCACAAAGGTAAGAAGGGTGAATTCGAGCGGAGTCATTCCGCGAGGGTAGGGAATCCTAAGCTGCAGAGCAAGCGGTTTGCCCGCGAGAATTCAGAAGTTGAATTGCCCGAATGCATGTAGGAAATATAGGGAATCACAGGGTGATGACGCCATGGCCCATGACGCATGGGCCACAAGGGCATCGTTTGGGTTGCTTCCAGCCGGGTTTGATTTGATACTGGGGCAGATTCGCTCATTTTGATTCTGGTGCATACGCAATGGCAATCAAGCCGCATTTTCTGGTGACCGCCGGCTCCACGCACGAAAAAATCGATGATGTGCGCCAGTGGAGCAACATCTTTACAGGCAAGACGGGCCTCGATGTGGCGCTGGCGCTGCTCGATCTCGGCGATGTCACGCTCCTGACGAGTAATCGCCAGCACGCCGTGGAATTCGACGGCTTCTACGGTAAGGGCGGGATGCTCGGGATTGAAACCTTCGGCAGCCATGCGGAACTGCGCGATCTCCTGCAGGAACGCATGACCTCCGGCGATCGCGTCGATGCCGTGGCGATGAGCGCCGCGGTTGCCGACTATCAGCCGGCGGGAACGTATCGCGTGGTGAAGAAGATCAGTCTTCAGGAAGCAAAACTCGATGGCCCGCCAGGCGCCCAGGTCTGGGTCGTCGAAAATGTTCAGGCGCCCAAGGTCAGAAGCACTCACGGCGAAATTGCGGTGCTCGGCACGGCCACCGAAAAACTCGTCGACCTGTTCCGCACCGCCTGGGCCTTCCGCGGCATGCTCATCAAGTTCAAATTGGAAGTCGGAATCAGCGAAGAGGAACTGGTCCGCGTGGCCGGCGAAAGTCGCCGCGCCAGCGGGGCAGACCTTATCATTGCCAACACGCTGGCGATGGTCGGCGGCACGAATGCGGGGGCATATTTTATCGATGCTGCCGGTGCGATCCGGGTGGCTCGCACACAACTGGCGGCAGAAATGCGGGAACGCGTGGTGCGTCAATTGGGTACGCCGCGATCTTAAACCATTCAACAACGCCAGCCGCCGCTGCGCCTGAAGAGTCAGAACCGTGACCAGAAGGGAGCGCCGGGCGGGTGCGCGGAGTCAGCCGGGGGAGTGGTTTCTATCCGGCGCTCCCTTGAGGTCACGGTCCTGATTGTTCGGGTTGTGGCGTTTCTTACGCCTACGGGCGAACACGCGATGGACGCGTTTCCGGTCCGCAAATATACCTACGGATTTCAATGATCATCGGTCCGGCAGAGAGGACGCGGGCATCGACGCGGCTTCGGCGGGACTCGTTGCGGCTTGCGCTGCGGCCGGTGCTGTTGCCGCGGGCTGCGTGGCCTGCGACGGAGTGAGCTTGCGCGGCGCCGCGTGAGACTCAAAGAATCCCGTGGCTTTCGCCACGACTTGCGCAACGCTGGTCTGCGGGATCGTCACCGTCAGCCATTTGAGAGAAATCGGATAATTTGCCAGGACATCGCGCCCCGCAATCTGCACCTTCACGCCGTAACCAGGATCACCCGGCATCAGTGGCGTGCGCGAATAGTCCAGATGAATGCGCAGCTCGCCGTCCTGATCGCTCGCCTTGACCATGCCGGAGCTATACGGGTAATTCGCCAGTTGATCGGTAACGATTTGATCGAAGGTAGGCGGAAGGGTGCTGACGGCCAGCGCCGCTTCGCGCGCCACGGGGGCAATTTGTTTCTCCGCGGTTTCGTGATCGAAATGCAGCACTCCCGGCCCCTCCGTAGCCAACTCGATATTGCCCACGAGCTGATCGCGATCGTTGCGTTTGATGGCGACTTCGCCGCTGACCATCCCCTCGGCCGTGAAGCGATCGGGAGCGAGATTAGCGGTGAGCACCGCCTGGTCCAGGTGCGTGAACTTCAGATTGGCCGAAGCGAGGGAGCCCATGGGCAAGTCGATCTGCGCGGTGCCGGTGATAGTGCCGCCGGCGAAGGAAACCTTGAACTCCGGTGAGAAGACGAGCTGCCCTTTGTCCAGCGTCGCCTGCGCGTGGAGATTGCCCAGCGTGTTGGTTCCGCTGGTGAGTTTGTCGAGCGCGATGATGGCGCTGGAGCAGGTGACCTGACGCAGCGGATCGGCAGTAGACCAGGGCGATGCCATAGCCGCGTTAAGCGAGCAATTCTTGACCTCAAATGCGGAGCCGGAGTCCAGCATCGCATTACCGTCGAGGCCGGAAACATCGATGATTGCCGAGAGATGAGGATGAGCCGAATCCGACGAGAGGGCGGCCGAAATGGCATACCAGGAGAGCGTCAGCCCATTTTTGAAAGGGTGGCTCGGCAAATGCGTGAGCTGTTGCAGCAAGGCGTCATCGACTCCCACGGCCTTGAATCCGACGGCTTTGATCTGCGCATTAAAGCTGCTCTGAAAATCACGCGCCACCGTCGCATACGCGGCTACCACCGGATGCCCGCTGATCGTCGCGAGCCCTTCATTGAGACTGATGGTCGATCGCTCCGGCAACACCAGTGTGGCATTGATGGCGTAGGGATCATCCTGTGCGCTGGGCCGCGTGAGCATCACCGATAAATCAGCCGCGGTCTCGACTTCCATGCCCGCCGGCAGCCATGACGCCAGCGCGGCAGAGGTCACGTGGGATGCCGACAGCGACGCGGCGGCAATGCTTCCGTCGGAGAAATCGTAGCTCCCGGAGAAAGTCAGCCGGGAGTCCTGCCCGAGCACGCTGTGGAGCGATTTGACGCTCACGATCTGGTCCTGGAACAACACGTCGGCGGAGAGGTCCTTAAAGGAGAATCCGGCGAGAGACAACCCATCGGCGTGGAACATGCCTTTCGTCAGCGCAGGCCATTCCTGGGCATTGCCCGACCAATCCATCTGACCGTTGATCGAAGCGTTGTGCAACACCACGGCCCCTAGCCCGGCGGTGCGGGAAGACTGAATCTGAAAATCGTCGCCCGTTCCGAGTTCCACGTAACCGGAAAACTTGTCATCGGTCTGGCTCGTGAACGTGAGCTTGCCGCTGAGCGTTCCATCGACCGTCAGCGCCAGTTGATTGCGCAAATCATCAGGCAGGCGTGCGAGAATCCTGGCGGCGTTGACGGCCCGCGCATTGATCGTGCCGCGAGAAGGGAAACGTGCATCCAGCGGCCAGATGGCACTGCACACCAGCGTGCCATCGGAAAAAGCCGCCTGCGCTTTGATGATATCGAGTCCGCTGTTGTCGAGCTCAAAATCGGCTGACGCACGGGACAGCCGCCATGGGCCGCACTGTAACGCATCCCAACTGATGGTCGCCCCCGAAATACGCAGAGTTTTGCGAAACGTTTCATCCAGCGGTGCCTGAATTCGTGCCTGCAGGGAACAATTGTCGAGATTCAACGGCGGGTTTTCCGGCCGCGCCGCCACTGCGAAATTGCCGACATCAAGATTGACGTCGATCTGCGAAGCGCCGCCGAGCGTCAGCTTCCCGGAAAGCTGAATGGCATCGGCGGACGAATCGAAAGCCCTTTGAAATGCCGGATCGCATCGATCGAACCCGGGAATCAAGGCCGAGAGTTGCACCGCCGAAAGCACTGCATGGCAGCGTCGCAGACTGATGCCGTCGATAGCGATCTCGTAATCACCGCTGCGCTGCGGCTTGATCGTCAACCTCGCGCCAAGCGACGGCAATGTGCCGAGCAACACATCGCGTTCTCCCATGAGTAGACTGATGTTCCGCGTCGGAAGATCGCGGCTGCCGGACGACTGAATGCGAAGCTGGAGCGGAATTTCCCCACCAACAGTTTCCGGAAGAGCCTTTTGCCAGGCCTCAAATCCTTCCACGTGAACCATTCCGCTGAGCAGGAGTTGATCGAACCATAGCGGCACACGCGCGGCCGGTCTGGTTGTGGCGGATGGCGAACCGGAAACGTAATCGCTGAGCTTGAGCAGACTCATGATCGTCAGCGGCTGCTCTCGGCCCGCGCGCAGATAAACCTGCAGCCCGGAAACGTCGACGGTCTGCATTCGTTGCTGCCACACCTGCGTCCATGAAAAATCCAGCCGAACCCTATCGGCCGAAACCAGGGTCTCGCGCGCTGACTGCTCTACATCCTGTATTACCAGATTGTCGATCGACAACGACCCGGTCGGACTCAGACGGGCCTTTTCAAAGGTAATCCCATACGGCGCAAAATCGGAATGCGCCAGATAGTACCGAACGAGGGGCGTGGTGAAGACGAACGGCCCACTGGCCAGCACCGCGCCGACGATCGCGGCGGCGGCAGCCACACGAAACCTGCGTTTCTTCGTCAATCCTTGCAGAAAGTGCATTACGCCATCTTAACGCCATTTGCTTCCCGCGAAACTCTTCCGCATGATCTTCTTGAAATGTTGCTGGGCATCCTGTGTGCTCTTCATATAATCGGTACACGGCGTTGGGCTGGCTCGACAGGACTGAAGCGGGAGATTTTATGCCGCGGCAAGCTAAGTTCACGATCGGTGTCATTCAGATGGCCTGCACGGCCGATCCGCGCGCCAACCTGGAAAAGATCATCGATAAAATCCGCGAAGCCGCGCGCCTGGGCGCTCAGGTGATCTGCACGCAGGAATTATTCCGTTCGCAATATTTCTGCCAGCTCGAAGACCCCGCGCAGTTTGATCTTGCCGAGGAGATCCCCGGCTCCAGCACCGAAACTCTCGGCAAACTGGCGAAGGAATTGAACGTCGCTATCGTCGCCAGCTTGTTCGAGCGTCGAGCCGCGGGAATTTATCACAACACAGCCGCCATCCTTGATGCCGACGGCTCCCTCATGGGCCTCTATCGCAAGATGCACATCCCCGATGATCCGCTCTATTACGAGAAGTATTACTTCACGCCGGGCGATCTAGGATTCCGCGTCTGGCCAACGCGACATGGCCGCATCGGCGTCTTGATCTGCTGGGACCAGTGGTACCCCGAAGCTGCCCGCCTGACGGCACTCCAGGACTGTGCCGTTCTCTTCTATCCCACCGCCATCGGGTGGCATCCCCGAGAAAAGGCAACCCTCGGCGAGGCCCAGGCCAATGCCTGGGAAACCATTCAACGCAGCCACGCCATCGCCAACGGGGTCTACGTCGCGGCAGTCAACCGTGTCGGCCTGGAGAAAATCCCAGGGGCGGCGGGGGAGGGCATCGAATTTTTCGGCAACAGTTTCATTGCCGACCCCTTCGGACGGCTGCTCAAAAAGGCCTCCGCATCGCAGGAGGAAATCCTGATCGCACAGGTCGATCCCGCCCTGCAGGAAGAAACCCGCCGCAACTGGCCGTTCCTACGCGACCGCCGCATCGACGCCTACGACGGCCTCACCAAACGTTTCGCCACATGACTGGTCGTGCGGGTTGTCCAGCATGCACCTCCAGCCTGCCGTCGAATTCCCCACCCGCAAGCCCGCAATAGCTTGAACATCCGGCTCTCAAGGCGCAAGATACGGCTAGGCGTGGCAGGAATTCGAATGTGAAAGGGTCTCCATGGCTGCATCTTCATCCAAAGTCGGTCTGTATATCGGCCTCGGCATCTCGGGACTTCTCCTCTTCATCGTCGCGATCGTGCTCATCGTGGTGTTGAACGTCGGAACGTCCATCGGTGAACCGACCTCCGCCACCACCGACTTCGGCAAACTCGACAAAATGGAACTCCCTCTCGATACCAGCGGACTCTTCGCCACGCCCACCGGCAGTGGGGGGGCTGATGGACTCTACAAAGAGGCCTTCCGCGCCGCCGTGTCGATGGGCGGCAGCGTCGGGTTTGAAGAAATGGTCAAACACACCGCCGAGCCGGAGAAGGATGGGAAGCTCAAGCCGATCATCGAGAAACTTCTTAGTGCCGCGGATACCGGCATGTCTTCGGATGCGGAGTTGAATTTTGACAGCGTGCTGGTCTGCACGCCCAAGACCACCTGGCCCATCCGCGATCGCATCGCCGACATGGCCCTCTGCCTCAACACCGCCGGCCTCAGCTATCGCGCCGACAAGAGCCCCGATATGGCGGTCCGGTGCTTCCGCGCATCGACCATCTTCGGCAAACGTCTCTGGGACAACGGGGTCTTCGTCTCGCATAAGGCGGGGGCCCTCTCGGCCATCGGCTATGGCCTCTCCAACCTCGAACGTAATTACAAGGAATTTCAAAGGGATCCCGCCAAGGCGGAACTGGCCCACACGCTTTATCTCCAATACCTCGAAGTCTCCCAGAAATGGTCCACGAAGGAACGCATCGAACGCACCGTGCAGCCCGTCACCGGCGACCTCTGGAACCTTGCCGAGAACGACAAGGATCGCGCCTGGCGCATCGAGGGCGTCATGTTCATGGGCTTTGCCAAGTTCACCGTCTCGGACAGCCGCGCCCCGACGATCAGGAGTTACCTCCAGGGCAAAACCAGCAACAGCGATCCCCTGATTGCCCTGAAAGCCAAAGAGGCCCTGCTCTTCTCGGAAGCCGACGCCCGATCGCTTCCCCAGTGAGAATCGTAGCGTGACGGATCATCCGCCCAGCGACGCGAAGAAACAGGTGGACGTGGCGATTGCGATTGTCTTCGATCCGCCGCGCCGGCAGGTGCTCATCTGCCAGCGGAAATCCGATACCGTGCTCGCGGGCTATTGGGAACTTCCCGGCGGAAAATGTGACCCCGGTGAAACCCCTGACGTCTGTGCCGTTCGCGAGGTGCGCGAAGAGGTGGGCATCGCCGTTCGCGCCATCCGCGGCCTCGAGGTCATCGAACACGAATACGCCTACGCCCACGTTCGCCTCTTCCCGTTCGTCTGCGAGCATCTCGACGGCCGCGTCCAAATGATCGCCGTCGCCGATGCCAAATGGGTTCCGCCCGCTGACGTGCTCACCTACCGCTTCCCCGAAGCCAACGCCGCACTCATGCAACGCGTCGCACAGGGCTGGTCCAGCCTTATTGAACAGACTTGATGTCGAGGCCTGCTACCGTCGCAGCAGTTGCCTCCATTCATGCATTTCGGTAGTGTGCTATTGCCGCTCGGGTGGCGAAATTGGCAGACGCGCAGGATTTAGGTTCCTGTTCCGAAAGGAATGAGGGTTCGACCCCCTCCCCGAGCATTCCCCCCTGTTCTGCAGAATCGTGAATCGTCCTGCCGATCACTGCAAACCCCTACAAGACCAGCCGTTTCAAGCGTTTCCGGCTTTTGACTCCACAGCAAGGCGCGCACCGCTTACTGACTCCCGGCCCACTTCTGCCACATCTGGCGATAGGCGGCTTCGATGTTGCGGGCGAAACGCGGGGCGTCCATGAGGGGGGATTTCTGCATTCGCAGGCGGAGGGTTGAACGAAGCTCAGTGAGACGGGGGAGGTCTTGAGCAAGGGATGTGGCGATCTGCACGTACTCATCGGGTGTGGATGCGACGAGTTCGGGAAGGCCAATGTTGGAGAGGATGCTCAATCCGGCGCGGCTGACGGCGGTGTTGCCGGCAAGACTGACTACCGGCACCCCCATCCAAAGGGCGTCGCAGGTGGTGGTGCCGCCGCCATAGGGGAAGGGGTCGAGGGCGATGTCCATCTGCGAATAGAGTTGCAGATACTCGGACAATGGCACCTTGCTGACAACACGCAAGCGCGCCGGATCGATCCCCCACTGTGTCAATCGCTCGGCGGTGCGCTGGCGATGAGAACCCTCGGCCGCATGCAGGAGCAGTTGCGAATGGGGCACGGCGTGAAAAATACGAGCCCAGATGGCAAGGGTGGGATCCGTGACTTTGCAGAAGTTATTGAGGCAGCCGAAGGTGGTGTGGCTGGCGGAACTGGCGGGCAGGGGGCCGACGGGCGATGTGTCCTGGGGTTCGTAGCACCAGTAGGTTTCGGCCAAGCGGATTGTTTGTTCGCTATAGACGGACTCGTCAATGCCCGGTGGATCGAGGTAGGGGTCGCTGAGGCGGCAATCCATGGTGGCGAGGCCGGAAGTTCCGGCATAGGCCAGGTAAGTGACCTGGACCGGTGCAGGTTTACGGGCGAAGACGAGGAGGCGATTGTGGGCCATGTGCAAGGTCAGATCGACCAGTATGTCGATGCCGTCATCGCGAATGAGTTGGGCTGCCTGTTCGTCGGAGAGCCCGATCGTGCTGCACCAGTGATCGGTAAGTTCCCGCAGGCGTGCGGTCACGGCATCCGGGGCGCGCACATGGGCATAGCAGAATATCTCAAATCGGGAGTGATCGTGGTTCGCCAGCAGCGGCAGCATGAAATGGCCGACCACATGATCACGGAAATCGGGGGAGACGTAGCCGATGCGCAGGCGACGGTCGGGTGTGCGGTCATTGGGGTGGGGTTGGATCGATTGCCGCAACGGTTCAGCGTGTTGTTGATTCCAGCGCTGATGCTCGTGGTGGATGGCACGGGCGCTGTAGTCGGGATGGAAGTGGAGGGTGTAGACGAGATTACTGTCGGCTGCGACGTAGTCCGGTTTGACCGCGACCGCCTGTCGATAGGCAGCGATGGCTTCATCCAAGCATCCCATGTCCTTCAGCGTATTGCCAAGGTTGCTGTGCGCTTCGGCATAGTTGGGTCGCAGCGCGATGGCCTGCCGGTAAGCGGCGATGGCCTCATCGAGTTGCCCTTTATCTGTCAGTGCAGCGCCGAGGTTGGTGTGCGCTTCCGGGTAGTTGGGCCGCAGTGCGATGGCCTGCCGGAAAGCGGTAATGGCTTCATCAAGTTGGCTCTTTTCTGCCAGGGCATTGCCGAGGTTGTTGTGCGCTTCCGGGTAGTTGGGCCGCAGCGCTATGGCCTGCCGACAAGCGGCGACCGCCTCATCGAGTTGCCCATAATCTCTCAGGGTATTGCCGAGGTTGTTGTGCGCATCCGCGTAGTTCGGCCGCAGTGCGATGGCCTGCCGGTAAGCGGCAACGGCCTCATCAAGTTGGCCCTTTTCTGCCAGGGCATTGCCGAGGTTGCTGTACGCTTCCGGGTAGTTGGGCCGCAGCGCGATGGCCTGTCGGAAAGCGGCAATGGCCTCAGTGAGTTGGCCTTTTTCTGCCAGGGCATTGCCGAGGTTATTGTGCGCTTTCGGGTAGTTGGGCCGCAGCGCTATGGCCTGCCGACAAGCAGCGACCGCCTCATCGAGTTGCCCATTATCTCTCAGGGCATTGCCAAGGTTGTTGTGCGCTTCCGCGTAGTTCGGCCGCAGTGCGATGGCCCGCTGAATCAAGTCCACGGCCATGTCATTACGGCCTACCTGATGGGCGATGACTCCAAGGAGATGCAGGGCGTCGGGCTGATTGGGCTGGTGGACCAGAATCTGGCGGTAGAGTTGCTCAGCCTCAGTGAGTCGGCCTGCCTGATGGTGCTGCACGGCGGTCTGAAACAACTGGTCGAGGTTAGTGGTGACATTCAGCACGGTCTCTTCCCGCAAGGGGTGGCAACGTCTGTGGCCATGGTCGGCCTGATGGTGAATGGAGTGGAGTATCCAGTACGATGCAGCTTCAGCGGCGGCTGGTGCGCGAGGACGCCGTGAATGGCTATTTTGAACGTTCGCTAAGCGCCAGGCCAACCGCGCCGCCGGCGATCAAGACCGCTGACGTCACGAAGGAATCGGGGATATCCACCAGTGCCACGACGCGCAGTAGCCGCAGCACAAATAGCACGATCCCAACCACCAGTAGAATGATCGATATGATCTTGGCTGCCATGGAAACCTCTCCGAAAGTGTGAACCGTGTCGCTGACAACACACGGCTCATTATAGGAGTGCATATGGGTATCGGCTGGCTACGAAAGCGCGAGCTTAAACCCATTGGCCTCGATCCAGAGTTTCATCTCCGGATCCACAGCGGGCGTTTCAAACGGAATGTCCGGCGTCGGCGCGGGCAACTCCCACAGCCGGAAATATTTTCCATCGCGATTCGACGCCAGTTGGATCGTGCAGATGATCGCTTCATGGCCGTTCATTGGACTGTGCACGTCGCGATACGTCGCCACCACCTGCGGCCAGCATTCCAGAATCTGCCAATGCCCCGCGCGATCGCCGTAATGAATGAACGCATAGGCCTTCTTCCGGAATAGCTCGATCGTCTCGCCGTGGATCTCCCCAATGTCATCGTCCAGCAAACGCGTCACCTGGCGTGGAATCTCCACCAGCATGGCGCCGAACCCAGCCGTTTCCGGCGGCGGTGGAAAACGCCGGAATTGCCGGTCGACCATCACCGCAGCCGTCCCGGTCTTAGGCATCTCGCGAATGCAGATATGATGGATCATCGAACGCGTGCCATCGCCGAATTTGAGCAATCCCGCCGCACGCATCGTCCGAAGATTGGCCATCTCGTCGCGGAAGACCTCCAGGGCCTCCTTCTGCCGGGCCATCTTTTCGGCCAGCGACCGGAACACCAGTTGCGTCGAATCGAGTCCGACATTGATCGCGCACTCCGAGCGTTCCTTATCCCGGATCACCGCGTCCATCGCCTGCTGGGCCACCGTCAGGCCCGGCTGCAGCGTCAGCGCCTGCTGAAACGCCGTAACCGCTTCATCAAACTTCCCGCACGCCCGTAGCGCCACGCCCAGGTTGTGATGGATCATCGGCTGATCGGGCAGCCCCGCCAACGCCTTGCGATACCATTCCACCGCATCGGCATTCTGCCCCTTGTCACGCAGGGCATTCGCCAGGTTATTGCATGCATCGGGATAATCCGGTCGCAGCACCAGTGCCTTGCGGCACGCCGCAATAGCCTCGTCCAGTTGGCCCTTGGCCCGCAGGGCATTGCCCAGATTGCTCTGCGCCTCGGCAAGATTCGGCTCCAGTTCCAGGCCATGCTGATATGCCGCCACCGCTTCATCCCAATGCCCCTGCATTCCCAGGGCATTGCCGAGATTATTGTAAGTCTCCGGCATGTCCGGCTTGAGATGCGCCGCCGTGTTGTAGGCCGCCACCGCATCTTCAGGCTTGCCCGCCGCAGTGAGCGCCGCTCCCAGGTGATTGTAATATTCCCCCACTCCCGGATTGGCCGCCACGGCGCGCCCCAGCAGATCGACCGCCGTCTTGGCCTGACCCACCTGGTACGCCAGCACGCCCAGCAGATGCAATGCATCCGGATGGTTCGGTTGCCGCGCCAGCACCTGCCGATAAATCTGCTCGGCCTCTTGCAGCTTTCCGGCCTGGTGCAACTGCACACCAGTCTTCAGCAGCTCCGCCGTTTGAGTCGCCGCATTCGTCGTCACATTCAGCATACGACATCCCACAACTCTTGCCGGGGTAATGAGAAAATGATGAATGGCAGTATCGTAACTCCAAGCATCCCTTGGAAACAACTGCCCTTCTATGCGTAATCGGGGCTATTAAACCACTAATGCCTGAACACTTTACACAATGGCCGCGAGTGGGGCCAATGAAAAACGCCCCCTCCCTCCCCCGCGATTATGAGACGATGGACGCCGGCGCCTTCCGCAGATACTCCATCTCGTTCATCAACCCCGCCTCCAGGAGAAATTGCGACGGCCGC
>Ga0114951_10000429_pt1 | contig 59005 bp, 45 predicted proteins | sample AM7aDNAmetaG_FD_88677 | JGI IMG/M metagenome (GOLD analysis project Ga0114951, IMG submission 88677) | Freshwater microbial communities from Finland to study Microbial Dark Matter (Phase II) - AM7a DNA metaG | ecosystem: Environmental > Aquatic > Freshwater > Lake | place: Finland: Lake Alinen...
CCTCTCCTTCCACTGTTTCAGGCCACCCTTGCAATCGTAGACATGCAGATACCCGAGCTCGAACAGAGTCCTGGCGGCCATCAGGCTTGCGCCGCATTCGAAACTCCCGCAGTAGACCACAATCTCAGCTTCTTTGTCAGGCAGCACCCTGGGCGCCTGATCGCGAATATCGCTCACGGGAATATTGATTGCGCCTTTGATGTGCTCGCCGCGATAGCTCCCCTGGTCCAGCACGTCCACGATAATCACCGGGCTGCCACCCTGCATCCGGTAGAACAATTGGTCCACGGTCATGAACTCCGCTCCCGTGGCCCGCACGCGCTCCGCGGCCATGCTTTCTTCTCGCGTCATAGCGCGATCCGTATCACTGGCAACCATACTCGCTCACCCCCTTTCATCCGATTCAGATCTTCCAATAGAATTGTGTCCTGCGAAATGGCCGTCGTCAATCGGAAAACGCAACGCCCAAGTCGTTGCGCGGACAGGAGAACGGATGGAGGCGAGAAAATGCGGGAGCGGGCAATTCCTGCGGATGAGCCTCAGCGAGGTTCCAGCGCTCGCGCCGCGGCCAGCGGGTCGGTGGGACCGCAGCCGTGGCCGAAGGGGAGGGAATGACGAATCGCCTCGGTGATGAACTTCTTGGCGAAGGCGACCGCCTCCACCAGCGGCAACCCTCGCCCGAGCGCGGTGGCCAGCGCCGCGGAATAGCTGCAACCTGTGCCGTGGGTGTTCTTTGTGTCGATCCGCTCGGCTGAGAAAGTGTAGAATTCGCGGCCGTCGTAGAGCAGGTCGGCGGCGACGCCGGGCAGGTGCCCCCCCTTGACGATCACGGCGCGCGGGCCGAGGGCAAGGATCATCTGCGCCGCGCCGCGCATTCCCGCGGCGTCGGTCACCTCGAAGCCGGCCAGACGCGAGGCCTCCGGCAGATTCGGGGTTACGACTTCGGCCAGCGGAAAGATCAGTTCCACCAGCGCGCGCTCGGCGGATTCGTCCAGCAGGCGGTGGCCGCTTTTGCTGAACATCACGGGGTCGACGACGAGATGCGGCGAGGGGGCCCAAAGAAAGAGCTTCGCAACGGCGCGGATGATCGGCTCATTGCAGAGCATGCCCATTTTCATAGCGTCCACGCCGATGTCGGCGAGGCAGAGTTCAACCTGTTGCGCGACGAACTCCGGCGGGACGGGATGTATTCCCCAGACCCCGCGCGTGTCCTGCGCGGTGAGCGCGGTGATGGCGCTCATGCCGTACCCGCCCAGGCAGGTGATGACCTTGAGGTCGGCCTGAATTCCCGCCCCCCCGCTGCTGTCCGAGCCGGCGATGGTGAGGATGCGGGGCGGCAGAGGCGCGCCATTCTTCATGGGAGATTCCGGTTCCATGACCCAATGATATTCCAAACCGGCCCGGCGCACAATCGAAGTGCCGGGCGGGCAATATGAGCGGAAAGGGGGTCAGGCATCTTTTCGAACGCGAAAAGCAGCCTGACCCCTTTTCCGCCCTGACCTCTTTTCCGCCCCCTTTTCCGCTCTGACCCCTGCTCCAAACTCAAAAGCGGCTTGCCCCCTGTTCCGAGCCAAAAAGAAACGCCCGCGCTTCCTTTTCAGGAAACACGGGCGTTCGAGCTGATGCGCCGGGTCAGGCGACTTTGACGATCTTGCCGCTGCGCAGGCACTTGGCGCAGACGCGCATGTGCATGACCACGCCTTTGACGCAGGTCTTCACCTTCTGGATGTTGACGTTGAAGACGCGCTTGGTGTGGCCAGTGGTCTTCTTGCCCACGCCGCCCTTGGCCTTGGCCAAGCCGCGCCGGGTGATCTGGTAGCCGCTGTGCGGCCCCTTGCCGCAAATGTCGCACTTCTGGGACATAGTTCTTCCTCGCTATTGTTGAACCAAGAAAGGATAGTATACCAAATCCACGCCGGAGTGCAACCCAAACGGAAGGGTCAACGGGCAATGGGGAATTGGCAATGATCAATTGTCAGCCGAACCGCAGCGTAACCATGTAGCGCGGATTATCAAACTCGCGGTCATTGTGCGCTTCTTCCGCGTCCTGAATGGCAACCCGCCGGCGAGGGTCCGGGCGCTGCATGCCGCGCCCTACGACGACTTTTCCGGCGCGGACTTGTCGGTCAGGAACAGCTTGCCCGTGCGCAGTTCAACCCGACGCCAGAACGAACGCAGGGCGTCGCGCGCGCGGGGAGAGAGGCGGTCCTCCGTCCCCTTGAGTATCATCAGCGTGTCGCGGCTCCAGGGCCAGCCCTCCCATGGATAGCCGAAGATGAACAGCGGGTAGGCGTCGTGCATCATGTACCCGATCAGGTGTCCCGCCTCATGCTTGCCGGTGTGCCGGTCGGCGCCGCAGTTGCGAATGAGACAGAGTCCGGCGTGGAAATCAGCCATGCCAAACGCCCAGCCGGTTTCCAGGATGGGATCCGGGACTATGAGCACGTCCGCGTGGGTATCCCCCTCCCTCAAAGCGGCCATTTGGCTTTGCATCTGCAGGAAAGAGATGGCGCGCTCGCCGGGAACGCCGGAAAAGGATGGGGAGAGGCACGCATCGTACGCTTTCTTCACTTCGGCGGAGGCAGGGCGGACTTCGACGGTCAGCGCGACTCCCGTTTCGCGCAGCAAGTCCCGCACTCCCTCCGCTACGGTCTCCGCCGAGCGCGCATCGCGCGGGTCAAGATACTGAACTCGGATGGTCCCGCTCTCGACCCACCGCCATGCTTCGACGCGCCGCCCGTCGGGAGTCTTGACGCGATTGAAGTTGATGATCGAGAGAATCGGCCAATACCAGAGCAGCCGCCAGACGGGGGAGATGTTGAAGGAGAAAACGGCCAGGACGATGAGGATGATGAGCAGAATCTGGCGGCGCGGAAGAATGCGGCGCCAGGAGGAACCGGACTTCCGGAGCGGAGTCGAGGAGGCGTCCGCAGGCGGTTGGGGAGCGCCCTGATCTTCCCTGCCCTGCGCCATGCCGTGTCCCCCTGTTATCCCGCGCGAGACAACCCTGTAGCGCGGGTTATCAAACCCGCGGTCATTGTGCGCTAATTCGGCGTCCTGAATTTCAGCCCGCCGACGAAGGTCAGGGCGCAGCGTGCTGCGCCCCTGCCAAGTCAGCGAGCCATGAGTTCTCGTGCGAGGGCAAGGCATGCCTTGCCCCTACGACAGCCGGATAATCACGCCCGCAGGGCACGCGCCGCAGCGGCCGGGTCCTTCGCCGACATGAAGGCGGTGATGGCGGCGACGCCGCAGGCCCCGGCGTCAAGCACCTGCCGGAAGTTCTCGGTGGTGATGCCGCCGATGCCGACGACGGGCAGCCGCGTGGCGCGCGTCCACTGGGCGAGGCTCTCCAGCCCCACAGGCAGGACCAGCCCCTCTTTGGAGGGGGTGGGGAAGATCGGCCCGACGAGAGAGTAGGTCGCGCCGGTCATTTCCGCGCGTCGCAGTTGCTCAATGCTGTGGCAGGAGACGCCGATCTTGAGCTTTCGCGCTACCAGTTCGCGCACTTCCTGGGGAGAGAGGGATTTCCATCCCAAATGCACGGCGTCCGCCTCGACGGCCAGCGCCACGTCCACGCGATGGTTCACCACCAGCGCGGCGTTCGCGGCGCGGGTGATCTCGCGCAACTTGGTGGCGAGGTCGAACAACTCCTTCCCCTCCAGGTCGCGCTCGCGCAGTTGGACGGCATCCGCCCCCCCTTCCAGGGCCAGGCGAACGGTTTCGATCAGCGGCAGCGCACAGCGCAGGCGGTCGGTAACGACCATTAACTTGAACATGGTTTCTCCGGTTTGTTCAGAATGTTTTCACCACAGAGCACGCAGAGCGCACAGAGAACTTTCAGCCGTGGCAACTAATATGGCACGGGGATGGCAGGCGCCGGAGCACCCGGCGCCGAAAAGTTGATCATCACTTCCTTCTCACGCGTCGTCACCGAGACCACGGCGAGCGTGGTCGAGCCGATTTGGGGGTTCTTGCGAATCCAATCGGGCACTTCGCGCGCCGCTTCAGCGGCGTCTTCCAAACTGGCGGCGACAAGTTCCAGCCGACCGCCCAACGCAGCGCCGCTGAAGCAGTAAATGCCCTCCAAGCGGTTAAGCACGGGCAACTCCTTTCCCATGCGCTCGGCCGTCTCTTTCCACATGGGCCCCACGTCACCGGCAAGCTGCGTCAATAGAAGCCAACTTTGCGCGTCAAACTGGCATGAGCCAATATAGGCCCGTTGTTCTTCCCGCGGATCGTTGATCACATCGAGAAAACGCTCCAATTCGGAGGTATTGGCGGCCTGAACAATGACCGTATCCTTGATGGCGATTGGCGTCAGGCTGGAGGATTCCATCCCCTCGGTGAAGAACATGGGCGCACCGGAGTGATACTTGATGGCGTAGGGGAGCAGGCGTTTTTCAGAACGGCGTTCCAAGTCGCGGCGCACGAGCCGAAACATGCCGGGGTATTTTCCGAGATTGACCGCCATGGCCTTCTCCCCGGCGGATGTCCGCGAGAAGACGATCCGCACATGGCAGGAGGGGTCATGGAGCCCTTTCTGCACCAGTTTGGCGGCCTGCTCCGGCATTCCCTGCGTTGCGGCGGGAATGACCTCGGCAGGCACGGTCCGGGTCGGCGCAGCAGCGAAGTCCAGCCTTACCCACGCGGAAGCGTCCGGGGCAATCATCTTGCCCGGCATGAGTATCGGCGCTTTGGCGTTCATCCAGTAGAGCATGGCAAGCAGCGCGAAGAGGACGATCAGCACCGCGCCGCCGAGGAGCGTGGCCCCGATGCGGATGGCGAGAACGCGGCGCGTCCATTTCTTCGGCAACGGCTGCTGCATGGCATTCTTCGTCCAGATTAACCACGGAGAACGAACGGCGCCTGCTGATCGCCGGCTTGACAACAATAACGCCAAGCGCGCTGGGACAGCGCGCTCCACCAACGACTTCAAGAACCGCCGATGAACGCCGATAAACGCTGATACAACTGCGACTGCCTTTTTCTCACGATTATTGCATCGGCGTCCATCGGCGTTTATCGGCGGTTCCCGATCCGTTCGTTCTCCGCCGTTAGACTTTCAATTCCGCGCTCATGCCGAGGTCGGCGGAATACTTCTTGCGCACGGGGGAGATGACGGTCTTGATGAACTCATTCACCTGCGCCGGGGCGCGGCCGACGAATCGCACCGGGTCGGCGAGATGCGGCAGTTCATCGCGCACTTTGGCGAAGAGCTTGTCCTTCGCCAGGCGCTTCAAGAGGTCGTTCTCCGCCCCATCGCGCATCCGCTCGGCGCTGGCGAGACTGTGGCGGCGGATCGCTTCGTGCAGTTCCTGGCGGTCGCCGCCCGATTTGACGGCGGCCATGAGGATCGCCTCGGTGGCCATGAAAGGAAGCTCGCGCTTGACGTTCGCGGCGATCATGGCGGGACGCACCACCGGGTCCCCTGCGACGTTCAGGGCGATCTGGAGGATGGCGTCGGCGGTGAGGAACGCCTCCGAGAGGCTGAGGCGGCGGTTGGCGGAGTCGTCGAGGGTGCGCTCCAGCCACTGTCCGGCGGCGGTGAATGCGGCGTTGGGTTCGAGGCAGATGAGGAAGCGCGCCAAGCCGGTGATCCGCTCGCAGCGCATCGGGTTGCGCTTGTACGCCATCGCGGAGGAGCCGATCTGGTCGCTCTCGAACGGTTCTTCAATCTCATGCAGGTTCTGCAGGAGGCGCATGTCGTTGGCGAATTTGTGCGCGGATTGCCCCAGGCCGCTGAGCGCGGCGAGCACCTGGCTGTCCATCTTGCGCGGATAGGTTTGACCGGTGACGGGAAAACAGGCGTCGAAGCCGAGTTTCTTCGCCACGAGTTTTTCCAGCCGCAGCACTTTCGCGTCGTCGCCGTCGAACAGTTCGAGGAAGCTGGCCTGGGTGCCGGTGGTCCCCTTCACGCCGCGCAGGCGCAGGCGCGCGAGGCGCGTTTCGATCTCTTCGAGGTCCGTGACGAAGTCCTGCGCCCAGAGGCAGGCGCGCTTGCCGACGGTGGTGAGTTGCGCCGGCTGATAGTGCGTCCAGCCGAGGCAGGGCAGGCTGCGCTGCTTCTCGGCGAAGGCCGCGAGCCGGTCGATCAGGTTGACCAGCTTGCGCCGCAGGATGAGCAGGCCGTCGCGCAGGATGAGCACGTCGGCGTTATCGCCGATTTCGCAACTGGTCGCGCCGAGATGGATGATGGGCCGCGCCGTGGGGCACTGGTCGCCATAGGCATGAACATGGGCCATCACGTCGTGGCGGAATTTGCGCTCGTACGCCTCGGCGGCGGCGAAGTTGATGTCCTCGGCGTGGGCGCGCAGTTCGGCGAGCTGGGCGTCGGTGATCGGCAGCCCCAATTCCTTCTCCGCCTCGGCCAGGGCAATCCAGATGCGCCGCCAAATCAGGAACTTCTTCAACTCGGAGAAGTTCTCCAGCATCGCCGGGGTGGCGAAGCGCCGGGACAGGGGAGAGACGTAACTGCTTTCCTGGGTGTTCTCTGCGTTCACGGCTGGCACCTCCATCTTTCGCTGGTTCGGGGCGCGGCGAGGGCCGCCGCCCGGCCCTTTATATCATAGCAGGCGCGGCGGGGAAAAGAGGCCAAACGACGGAATTGCGAATGGCGAACTGCGAATTTGGGTAGTGGTTCACTTACGCGCATTGTCATTCTGAGCGTAGCGAAGAATCTTTCGACAAGCTGGCGTTTCGCGCTTCGAAAGACCCTTCGCTCCGCTCAGGGTGACACATGACATGCCCTCCCCGCGCGTAAGTGAACCACTACCCGCATTTGAGGCGACGCCCGTACAACAGACGCACGCCGCCGACTCACGCACGCGAGCGGCGCGGGAGGCTGATGAGGAACTCGGTGCCGCGTTCGAGGCTGCTGACGCAGCGGATGTCGCCGCCGTGGTCCTGGACGATTTTCTGCGTGACGGCCAGCCCCAGGCCGGTGCCCCCCGGCTTGGTGCTGAAGAAGGGCTCGAACAGCTTGGGGACGTCCTCGGGGCGGATCGGCTCGCCGGTGTTTGCGACGGTGACCACCACGCGCTCCGGCTCCTCCCCGACCGTCACCGTCAGGCGGCCCTCTTCGCGCATGACGTCCAGGGCGTTCTGGAAGAGGTTCAGGAACACCTGCTTCATCTGGTCGCGGTCCAGGAACAACTGCACGGATGGGTCGGGAATGTCGGTGGTGACGACGATTCGCTGGCGGGCGATGCGCTCCTGAAGCTGTTCCAGCGTGTCGCGGATGATCGGCATGAGTTCCACCTGGGACAGCGCCGGCTGCGGGGGCCGGGTGAAGTCCATCACGCGGGCGAGGATGGTCTCGAGCCGGCGGACTTCGTCGGCGATGATCGCGGCGTGACGGGCCACGACCTCTCGCGGAGCGTCGGGGTGCTGCACGAGCGCGTTGGCGAATCCGCCGACGGTGACCAGCGGGTTGCGTATTTCGTGGGCGACGTGGGTGGCCATGCGGCCGATGGCGACGAGCCGCTCGGAGCGCACGAGCCGGTCCTGCGCCTCACCCAGATCGCGATACGCCTCCTCCAGATGCCCCTTCTCCCGCTGCATTTCGTCGTAATTCTCGGCGTTGGCGATGGCGGTGCCGGCCTGGTTGGCGAACATGCTCAGCAGTTCGACATGCTCCAGCGTGATCGGCTGGCCGCTGTAGATGTTGTCGGCGAGGATCACGCCAACGGGCTCGTTGCGCGAGATGAGGGGGGCCATGACGAACTGGCGCGAGCCGAGAAGCTGACGCAGGTCGTCGCGGACGCGGGGGTCGCGCGCGGCGTCCTCGACGATGATGGGCTTGCGCCCGAGGGCGCAGGCGACGATGATGTGGCCGCGGTCCTCCAGTGGAATGCTGATGCGCCGGGCGGCGCGGTCCATGGGGGATTCCCGCGTAAGGCGGTCGCGGTCGTAACGGGCGAGCAGGTCCTCCAGGGTGGGAGAGTCGCGGGTGATCTGGCTCCAGATGCGCCCGGCCTCTTCGCCGCTGCCGGGACCGACCCCCATGCACCCTTCGATGACGTTGCGGTTCTTGTCCACCAGGAGCAGGATGGCGCGGTTGAAGCCCAGCGCCTGACCGGCGGTGACGCAGGTGAGCACCAGGTGCAGCAGGCGGTCGAGGTCCAGGACGCCCTGCATCATTTCGCTGAGCTGGCGCAGGCGGGAGAGCTGGTAGACTTTCTTGCTCTGCTCGGTGACGTCGAGGGTGAGTTTGAGGATGTGGTCCACCTTGCCGTCGGGACCGAGGACGGGGGTGACGGCGTGGTGGAACTGGCGCATGGCGCCGTCGGAGCGGGCCAGCGCCACCTCCACCTCGCAGTTCAAGCCGCTGGCGAAGCACTGGTCGGCGGGGCAGTTTTTGCAGGGCTGACCGCGGCGGCAATAGATTTCATGGCAGATCTTCCCTTCGACCGACTTGCCGCCGCCGAACCATTCCTCAATGGTACGGTTGGCCCAGACGATGCGCCGGTTCTTGTCGATGAGGGCAAGACCCGCGCCGATGACGGCAACGACGTGCTCAAGTTTCTGCTTCTCGCGCAGCAGCGCCTCGGCGGACTTGCGGCGCTCGGTGATGTCGAGCACGACGGCGCTGTAGCCGACGTGCGCACCCGCGCGGTCGAACAGCTTGCCCAGGACGATCAGCACCGGAACGACGCCGCCATCCTTGCGGCGGAGGGTGGATTCCGCCTCGACCGAGCCGGCGGCGCGGCAGCGGTCAAGAAGTTCCTTGAAATTCGGGCCGAAGAAATCGAAGGGGGTGGCTTTGCCGAGGAGTTCATCGCGCCCATAGCCGAAAAGCCGCTCGGCCCCGGTGCCCCAGAAGGTGAACTTCGCCTCCAGGTCGAAGCTGATGACCGCGACGGAGACGTGGCTGACGATGAGGTCGAGCAGGCCGCGGCGCTCCTCGGCCAGCGCGGCGGCACGGCGCAATTCGGTGACATCTTCCAGCACGAGCAGAACGCCGTTCCCCTCGGGCATCCGAGCCGGGGTGATGCGGATATTGAGTCGCCGGTCGCCGGAGGGGCCGCGCAGGGAGGCGTCCTGCCAGGCCATCGCCTCGCCGCGCTCAAGGACCGAGCCGATCCCCTTCTCCAGCCCGGCATCCGCCAGCAACGCGGCGGGGAGCACGTCGCCGACGGCGAGCCCCTTGGCGGAGCGCGAATCGCAGCCGACCATCTGGCAGAAGATGGGACTGGCGAAGACGACGTGCCGGGAGGCGTCCAGCACGCACAACCCGCTGGGCAGCGCCTGCACGATGCTGCTGTTCAATTCGAGCAAGAGGCGCGTCTGCTCGAACAATTGGGCGTTGGCGATGGCCTGAGCGACCTGCCCGGCCAGCGTCTCCAGCGCGGTGAGGTCGTTCTCGTCGAAGGTGTTGACCTCGCGCCGCTCGACGTTGATGACTCCCACCGTGCGGTCGTGCAGGCGGATCGGGACGGCCAGTTCGCTGAGCAGATTCTCTTCCCCTTTGAAGCCGAGGAAGAAGCGGGGGTCTTTGCGCACATCGTTGCAGAGGACCGCTTTTCCGTTCTGCGCGACCCAGCCGACGATGCCGACGGAGAGTTTCTGCCGGTAGCCGCGGATGCTCTCGGCGCGGAGCGCGCCGGATTGCGCCACGAGGATGCACTCCTGCGCGTCATAGTCCACCAGGAAGATGGTGACGTCATAGTAGGCGAAGTGGCGGTGGATGGATTGCGCGACGGTGTTGAGCAGTTCCCCCATGTCCAGCTTGGTGAGCGAGGCGCGACCGACCTCCATGACCAGTTGCAGCCGGGCGTTGAGCCGGGCGCTCAGATCGGAGGCGGACACTTCGGCGCGCTGGGGGGATGGTTCGCTCACCGGTGACGCACCTCCAGGGTGAGGGTGACCACCTGCTCCTCGCCGGGCAGCGCCTTCAATTCCCACCAGGGGAGCACGGCGGAGGATTGATAGACGCGCTCGAAGCCCCCTTCGGAGTCGTTGACGGTCTCCACCGGGTAGGCCCAGAAGCCTGCGGCGGGGTCGGCGCTCAGCCAAAGCTCGACGCCGAGGTATTCATCCACGAGGCCGAGGGCCGGTTCGCCGGGGCGGGAGATGAGCGCGCTGAGGTTACCGAGGTTCTCGCGCGCGGCGGAGAAGTAGTTGCGGTCGAAGGCTGCGCCGGCCATGAGGCCGAAGTTGAACTCGGGGGCGAAGAGCACCCCCGCGGGCGCGCCCTGCGGGAAGCTCATGGCGTAGCGCACTTCGAGGGTGGAGTCCTCCAGCCGCACGCGCTTGGAGAGCAGCAGCGGGAGGCGGCGGCCCTCGGGGCCGACCCGCCCTTCGCGGCGGAAGGTGACGGCGCCGACGCGCGAGCGCGGCAGGTCGGCTTCGTACTCGCCGGAGGCGAAGTCCCCCCACTCCGGGACCTCCTCGCGCCGCAGGCGATCGGGGGTGGCGTCGGCGGGGAGGAAATGATCCACGAGCGATTCGCGCAGTCGCCGGTCGACCCAGAGCCGCTGCTCCAGCCCCGGCTCCTTGCAGCGGACCTGGTCATGGATGCTGACGGCTTTCTCCGCGAGGGGCTGGTCCGGGCGCTGGATGATGATGACGCCCTTGCGCACTCCTTCGACGAGGCGCTGGTGATAGACCTCCTCGCGGCGGGTCATCACGGCGGTGAGGTTCCAGCAGCGTTCGCGGTCATCCAGTTCGTAGAGCGCCGCGCCGCGGTCGGGCTTGAAGTAGCAGTTCAGCTTCGTCCCGCGGAGCTTGATCTCGGGACGGCCGTCGAGATCGAAGTCGGCCATCGTGTGGCCGGGGCGCTCGTTGGCGGGGGCGATGAGCTTCTCCGCCTTGAGCAGTTTCTCGTAGACGGCGAAGCGCAGGAAGGGCATGTAGAGTCCGCCGAAGACGCCGTGCCAGTAGGCGCAGTTGCATTGCCCGCGGAAGAGTTCCTCGCGCGCCTCCTCCGCCATCTTGGCGGCGCTCCGGTCGGCCACGGCGCGGCTGGCCTCGATCATGCGGGCGTACATCTGCGCCGCCTCGCGGAACTTCACTTTGAAATTGCGCCAGGTGCCGCCGCGCAGGAACGGGCGCGCGCGCTCCGCCAGGCCGCAACGCTCCAGATCATGCAGGATCGGCTGCAACTCCTTCTGCGCGGGGACGGGGAGCGACCACTCGGTCATCTCGCGGTAGCTCGCGTCGGCCAGGTAGATCTTTCCGGCCGCCGGCACGGAGTCCACCACATCGCTGAAGGTGGTGACGTTGATCCAGTCGCGATTCTCTTCCAGGGCGCGCAGGAAGCGCTCGAGCCACTTGTTCTCGAAGACGTGCTTGTAGGTCTCCGGCCACATGCCGAACTTCTCGCCGTCGTCGGCGTAGACGACCACGTTGCGTCCATCCTCGGAGGCGAGGGAGCGCAGGTAGTCGATGGTGTCCTTCGGGTCGCGGAAGGGGATGGAGTAGCGCAGGAACTCGCTGCCGCTGAAGACGCGCAGCAGCCGCCCCTGGTCCTCGGTGATGAAGTAACCGGTGAGGTCGCGGTCGCGCAGGCCGACGGCCTTGAAGTGGAAGTCGTCCAGGACGGTGTACTGCACCCCGGCGGCGGCGAGGACGCCGGCCAGAGGCGCTTCCCAGATGCGCTCGGTCATCCAGATGCCGCGCGTGGGTACCTCGTACTTCTTCTTGAGGTGGCGGCGGACGAGGCGGATCTGGTCCACGGCGTCGGCCGTTGGGAGCATGGTCAGGATCGGCTCTCCCAAGCCGCCGGCGAGCAGTTCGAAGCGGCCGGCGCGTGCGCCTTCGACGACGCGCTGGATGAGCCTCCGGTCGTGGGCCTCCGCCCACTCCCAGAGCGGGCCGGAGTAATGCAGGACGAATTTCATCCAGGGGAACGGCTCGATCGTGTCGAGGAAGGGATGGTAGGAGACGCGGCAGGCGCGGTCGAAGACGTCGTCGAAGTTCCCCACCGGCTGGTGGTTGTGCAGCGCCATGACGAACCGGACAGTTTTCATGCGGTGCCCCTTGACTGCCGGGCCTCGGCGTAGAGGTCCAGGTAGTGGCGCGCGCTGGCCTCCCAGGACCAGTCCTGGGTCATGCCGTTGAGCATCAGGCGGGTCCATGCGCGCGGGTCGCGATACAAATCCAGCGCCCGAATGACGCAGGCGGTGAGGGCCTGTGGGGTGGCGTCGGCGAACTGGAAGCCGGTGGCTTTCCCGGCGGCGAGGCTTTCCGGAGCGCAATCGCAGACGGTGTCCTTGAGCCCGCCGGTCCAGCGCACGACGGGGACGGTGCCGTATTTCAGGGCGTAAAGCTGGGTAAGACCGCACGGCTCGAAGCGCGAGGGGACCAGGCACAGGTCGGCGCCGGCGATGATGCGGTGCGCAAGGCGCTCGTCATGGCCGAAGAAGACGGCGAGCCGCCCCGGGAAGCGCGCGGCCAGTTGTTCGAGCGACGCGCGGATGCCGTTGTCGCCGTCGCCGAGGATGACGCACTGAAGCGCGGTCTGCTGGAACAGTTCGGGGAGCGCGGCGGCGAGAATGTCCAGCCCTTTCTGGTGCGCCAGGCGCGTGACCATGCCGGCGAGCGGGGCTTTGCGCCCCGTGAATCCGCAATGTCGCAGGAGGGAGCGCTTGGCGGCGACTTTGCCGCTGAGGTCGTCCGGGCCGTACGTGCTGGAGAGGAACGGGTCGCCGGCGGGGTTCCAGACGCTGTCGTCTATCCCGTTGACGACGCCGTGGAGGTCGGCGTCGCGGTCGCGCAGCACCCCTTCCATGCCGCAGCCGAACTCGGGGGTTTCGATCTCGCGCGCATAGCTGGGGGAGACGGTGTTGACGACGCCGGAGTAGAGGATGCCGGCCTTGAGCAGGCTGAGGTTCCCCCAGAACTCGAACTCGCGCATGTTGTAGTGGCGGCGGTCGATGCCGATAGTGTCCATGTCCCAGCCGGGGTAGACCCCCTGGTAGGAGAGGTTGTGGATGGTCAGCAGCGTGCCGGCGCGGCCGAGCGGATCGTTTCCATAGAGCAGGCGCAGGTACGGGGCGACCAGGGCACTCTGCCAGTCGTGCATGTGGAAGAGTTGGGCGTCGAAATCGATGGCGCGGACGGCCTCGATCGCGCCGCGCGAGAGGAAGGCAAAGCGCGCGCAGTTGTCCGGGAAGTCCACGCCATTGTCATTGTAAAGGCCGGCGCGGTCGTAGTAGGCGGCCTGTTCGAGGAAGTACACCGGGCAGTCGGCGCCGGGGAGTTGCCCCTGCAGGACGCGCCCATGCTGCACCTCGCCGGCGATGGGAACCCGAATGCGGGCAGCTTCCTCCAGCGGGAGGTTGAGGCGGGCGACGCTGCGATAGTACGGCATGATGAGGACCGGCTCATGCCCCAGGCGGAAAAGCGCTTTGGGCAGCGCGCCGACGACGTCGGCGAGTCCGCCAGTTTTGGCGAACGGTGCCGCTTCCGATGCGACGATTGCGACCTTCATTCCTTGAGCCATTCCTTCCGGGAAGAGGTTCTATTGCGCAACGAGCACCGGCAGGCTTCCCTCGGCGGGAATCCTCTGGATCAGCGCCTCATCTGCGCGCACTTGCACATCGAATTCTACAACATCGCCCGGTTTAGCGGCAAGAAGGGAGATCGGGATCGCGATTTCCAGAATGCGTCCCGCAGCCGCGCGCGGCTGCGGGCCCGAGGAGAGGTCGCCGGCGTCGCGGCGAACCTCCGGCGCATTCATCGGGCCGATGCGCCATTGAGAGGGCGCGGGCTTGCGGATCTGGAGGGTGATGTCGATTCCCTTCGGCAGCGAGGCGATGTCGCTCCCGGACGGGTCGAGCCGCAGGAAGAACGCGTCCGAACTGACGCCGAAATACAGTTCAACGAACGGGTCGGAGAGGCCGCGGTGCATGGAGCTGGAGGCCGTGGCGCACACATGGCCGGCCGAAGACCATTCCTGGTATTCGCTGACGGCCCCATCCACGACCGGGGAGATCGTCCCCAGCGGGTCGCTGCGCTGAAGATGCTGCGCCGGCTTTCCCAGCGGCCGGCTCAACGAGTCCGGCGCCGGCGCGCCGATGAGGCAGTAGACGTTGGCCAGGTGGCTGCGGAAGAGTTCGTCGAACATGTAATCCTGGTCGCTGGTGTGGTCGCCGCCGAGCCACCAGCACCAGTCGCTTCCTTCGGCGACGTACAGTTGCTCCCAGGCCTGTTCGAGGCTCTTCGGGTCGAGCGGCGGCTGCCGCTTGAGGCGCGTGAGCAGGGTTTCGCGCGTCTCGGCGACGAGGCTCCAGGCGGCGCGGTCCTCCGGGGCGCCGATCCAGATTCCGAAATTGGCGTCAATCCAGGAGCCGGCGTACAGGCGGGAGAGCGACTTCTCCGACGGGTGCGCGGTGACGTAGTCAGTGAGCCGTGTGGTGGCGATGGCCGGTTCCTTGGAGAGACGGGCGTACAGGTCGCGAAGGAAGGGAACGCCGGCGTCATCGTAATAGTCCCAGGGGTTCTCGCCGTCGAGGATGACGCTGACGAGGCGCGGACCGCCGCTGCAGCGGCGCGCGGCCTCGCAGATGCGCCAGACGAAATTCTCCGCGCCGGCGCGCTGGTCGCCGCGGTGGTATTCGAAGCCGATGGAATCCGCCAGGACGCGGTCGCGGAAGATGATGGCGGGAAGGTCCCCGTCGCCGGGGAGCGAGTAGGGCTGATACAGCGCGTCGGGATGGAGCAGGCTGGCGGATGAGTCGCGCGACAGGTCGGTGGGCCGGGAGCGCGCCAGGATCGCCTCGTCGGTCGCGATCCAGCGCAGACCGCGGTCGCGGAGGAGCGGGAGGATGTCCATGCTGACGGAGCCCTCCGCCGGCCAGATGCCGGTGGCCGGGCGATGGAACGTGCGCTCATGCTGCGCGAGGGCGCGCTCCAGGTGGATGTGCGCGTCGGGGAGGAAGTCGGAGCGCTTGTCCGGCATCGGCAGGCCGGGCAGCCCCTCGCGCGCGCATTCCGGGTTGCACAGCAGCGGGAGGATGGGGTGATAGAACGGCGTGGTGGAGAGCTCGATCTGCCCGCTGTCGGCCATCTCCTTGTGCAGGGGAAGGAGGCGGCGCAGGACGGCTTCCTGGCTGCGGAGCATGGCGGCTTTGTCCTGCTCGGTGAAATCGCGCCCCTTGGCGCGCAGCGCCTTGAGCGCGGGGTCGCCCTCGACCACGAGCGGATGGAACCAGGCCAGGGTGGCCCATACCTGAACGTCGCGAAGCGCCTGCGGGCTGAACTCGCGCAGCACTTGCGCCGGCTTGTGGCTCCAGGGCTTGCGCAGGTGGAACAACTCGCGGTAACGGGGGAAGGGGTCGATCAACTTCGGCGCGTTGGCCATGAAGAACTGGTCGAGGATGTAGAGGCGGTCGGCCTCGATGAGGTCTTCGGCGGGGATGCGCGTCAGGCGCAGGTTGCGGTCCTCGGCCTGGTCGCGCGCGTACTCCTCGATCTGGACGACGAGGGAGGGGACCAGGTTGATCGTGGCGTGGATGGCGGGGAATTCCTTGAGCACCAGGAGCATCCCGACGTAGTCCTTGATCGCGTGCAGCCGCACCCAGGGCAGACGGTACTCGCCGCCGACTGGATCCTTGTAGTACGGCTGATGCTGGTGCCAGAGGAAAGCAAGGTGTATCTGTTCCATGGTCCCTGTCTGTTGCTGGCTGAAGAACTCGCGCCGATCAATCGAGTTTCGCCGCCGGAGGCGGAGGCTCCGCCGGCTGACCGGGGATGATCACGCCGCACGAGACGAAGAAACGCACCGCCTCATCCACCGTCATCTCCACCGCGACCACCTCCGATTCCGGCGTCAGGACGGTCCAGCCCGTGAAAGGCGTGGGGGAGGCCGGGATGAAGACGGCGATCAGCGGCATGCTCATCTTGCGCGATGCGGCCGGTATTCCGCCGCTGGTGACGAAGCCGAGCGACCAGACCCCCTTGCGCGGATATTCGATGAGGACGACGCGGCGGAAATTAAGTTTGCGCGCGCCGAAGAGGAACTCGGAGAGCTGCTTGGCGTGCGGGTAGATGTGACGCAGGACGGGCAGGCGGCTGAAGAGTGCGTCGGTCCAGAGGACGAGTTGCGAGCCGAAGATGTTGACGATGGCCAGTCCCATCAGGTAGATGCCCAGCAGCGACAGGAGCACGGCGGCGGCGGTGCCCGCCCATTCCGGCGGGGTGCCGAAGGAGGTGGTTTTTGAGACGGTCCAGCTGATGGCGGCGCCGAGCGGCCCGCTGAGTTTCACGACAATCTGCCACGCAAGGCTGAGGACGAAGAGCGTCAGCATCAGCGGCAGGAGGGCGATGAAGCCGATGATAAACGTGTGGCGGGCCGTGGGAGGCGGGGGCGGACCCGGCAATTCGGGGGGCATCATCGGCATGCCGGATGGGTCGTTTTCCATGTATCCAGTGTCCATTTTCGAGATGGTCTGCCGTAGCCGGCCCCCCGAGCGGGGAGCATTCCGCGTCAAGCGTAGTGCCCGCGCTCGCTTGTGTCAAGCCGGGATGCGCCGTTACGCGCGCCCCTTCCGCTTGACTTGTGGGCCGGGCGCTGTTTCAATCTAGCGTAAGTTCGCCGATGCCGGCCCCGCATAAACGCCTGTTGGAGCGCGACCGTTGAGTTTTCTGCGCAGACTGCCGATCATCCTGACTTTCTTCCGCCTCCTGATGGGGCCCGCGTTTCTGCTCATCGGCCACAAGGAAACCACCGGCAATCTCATCGCCCTGATCGTACTGGTGATCCTGGCGATCCTGACGGATTGGCTGGACGGATTGCTCGCGCGCCGATGGCAGGCGGTGACGGTGCTGGGCAAATTGATGGACCCGTTCGCCGACGCGCTTTTCTGCATGATGGTGTTCGTGGATTTCGCGCTGACGACCCCCCCGGCGCTCCCCTTCTGGCTGGTGGCTGTTCTAATCGGGCGCGAGGCCGTCGTGACGTTCTTCCTGCGTCCGCTGGCGCTGCTGAGAGGGATCGTGGTGTCGGCGGGGATGCCCGGAAAGATCAAGACGGTAATCCAGTTCGGCGTGATCTTCACCGTGCTGGTGCGACTGCTGGCAATCATGGTTCCGCCGTTCGACGCGATGGCGTTTCCGCTGGAGTTGTTCGTGATGTTCGGCGCGGCGGGGATGCTTTTCTTCAGCGTGGTTTCGGCAGGGCAGTACGCTTATGACATTCGGCGCGCGCTGAAGGGCGGCCGGGCGAGCGGCAACATGGCGCGGCTCTAATTGAAAGACAATGAAGCAGCGGGGCCCGGCGGCGGGCGCTCGCGGGGAGGATCGTGATGGCGATTCGCGTGGGACTGGTCGGGGCGGGAGGCTCGGGACGCGCGCACCTGGAGTGCCTGGCGAAGAACCCCGAGGCACAGGTGGTTGCCGTGTGCGATACAGACCGCCGGCGCGCTGAGGAGGCGGCGGCGCCGTTCGGAGCCTCGGCGCACATCAATTTCCGCACGCTGCTGGAAGCGCAGCGGCTCGACGCGGTGTTCGTCTGCACGCCTCCCTTCGCGCGCGGGGAGTTGGAGGTGGCCGCCGCGCGCGCGGGCATCCACCTGTTCGTGGACCCGCCCGTCGCGCTCAATCCGGAAAAGGCGCGCACAATCCAGAAAGAAATCGAGAAGTCCGGCGTGGTGGCCTCCGTCGGCTTCCTCTGGCGCTACCTCTCCGGAATGGAGCAGGCGCTGGAACTTCTGAAGGGGCGCAAACCGGCGCTCCTGCGCGGGACAAACCTGGCCCCCCTGCCCCCCACGGGCTGGCGTCGCAAGACGGAGACGTGCGGCGGGCTCCCCGCCCTGCTGACGGGCGATCTGATCGACGCCGCGCGCTGCATGGCCGGCGAGATGGCGGCTGTCGGCGCGGTGCAGTTCCAGGGGGTGACGGCGGCGCGGATTCCCGAGTTCGACCTGGAGGATGCGGTGGCGGCGGTGGTCCGGTTCCAGAGCGGCGTGGCGGGCGAGTTCGTGACGAGCATCGTCAGCCCGCGCCATGAGCACGCGCTGACGCTCCTGGCCGACGAACTGGAGCTGCGCCTCACGGATGAATCGCTTGAGGTGGTCGAGGCGGGACGGCGCGCCTGCGTCGAGCATACCGGCTGCGCGCTCCAGAAGGCGCAGAAGGCGTTCCTCGACGGCGTCCGCGACGGCCACGCCCGAGGGGTGCGCGCGACCTACGCCGACGCAGTGCGCTGTCTGGAAGTGCTCGTCGGCGCGCGCAGCGCGGCGCAAACGGGGCGGATGGTTAGTCTGTAACGGCGATTTGCGCTTACGCGGTGCGCCCGGCGCACCGCGTAAGCGCAAATCATCCGTTCACCCCTCCGCATTTGGCGAAGCGCGCCCCTCCCCTCGAAGCTTCCATCCCCGCCGCCGGACGTAATCCACGACCAGACGGAGTTCTTCCATTTTCAGAAGCGCCATGAGCGCGAGGTAGACCACCAGCGCGCAGAGGGTGGGGATGCAGACTTCGGCCATCGTGGCCATCTTCACGCGCGCCAGACCGCCGGTGAAAAGGGCGGGTTTCAGGTGGATGAATCGCAGCGCGGCGGCATGGGCGGCCCAGGCGGCGACGCCCACCGCCACGCAGATCGCCGCCAACCGCCCGACGTAGCTCCACCCCTCGCCGGGGGCCATCAGCGGCTCGCGCCGGTTGACGAAGTAGAGCAGCAGCAGGTTCTTCACGATGCGTGTGGCCGGGTAGGCGATGCACACGATGAGGAAGACCGCGGCGGTGTCGTTCTTCAGCCCCATCCCCTCGATGAGCGCGTAGAGAATCAGGCTGCCGCCCGCGGAGATGACGATCCCCAGCACCGTGGGCAGCACCATGCGCTGCATGCTGAAGAGCGATTGCATGAGCACGTTCTCGATCGCCATGAAGAAGATGCCGGTGCTCAACACCGCCAGCGCAAGCTGCGCCTGAGCCAGCTCCTGCGGAGTCCATTGCCCCTTGTCAAACAGCAGTTGCATGACGGGCGCGCTCAGGACGATCAACAGCGCGGTGAGCGGCAACAGGACGACGCCGAGCATGCGCACGCTCCCGGCGACGACGGCGCTGTGATGGCTGGTGTCCTCCCGCGCGGCCATGTCGCTCAGGTAAGGGAACATGGCTATGGCCAGGCTGGATGCGACCAGGACGCTGGGGAAGACCACGACCTTGGAGGCGTATTGGATGAGGGTGAACCCCCCCCCTTCCGTGTAGGACTGGAAGGAGGCCAGCACGAGGTCGCGGTAGCGCGCGAAAAGCACGCCGATGATGAGCGGGGAGCAGAGCAACGCCATGCGCGCCAGGAGCGTCGTTCCCCGTTTGCTGCGATACCAGAGGATGGCGCAGTAAACACATCCGACGCCGATGAGGCCGCTGATGGTGAAGAAGGAGCGCCGCCCGGCGTCCGCCTCGTACGCGTTCACCAGCCACGCCCACCCGGCGAAGAGCGCCGCGCAACCCGCGACCCAGCCCGATTCGATCCACAACCGCTTGACGGAGATGATCGGCAGGGTCGGCTTGTACATTTTCAGGCGTTCGCGCCCCAATCCGGCAAGCAGAACGCCCGCCTGCGCCAAGCAGGCGATGAGGTAGGAGCCGCCCAGGACCATGGGGGCATTTTCGGAGGTCAGCGGAGTCTTTAGGATCGTGAAGCCGAAGAAAATGCCGGCGGCCCAGACGAATTTTTGCGTCGCGTCGGAGGCCGCGGGGTAGCTGAAGACCTTGTAGCTGTTAAGCACCCCGAGCGCCATGATCGCGAAGAACTGGACGATCAGCCCCGGCGCCATCCAGCGCACAAGGCTGACGGCGACATCATGCGCCCCCGGCTTGAACTTGGGCAGGAGCGCGCTAATCAACCAGGGGGCGAAGAGGGCCGACACCGCAACGCAAATTGCGGCCGACAGGAGCGCCAGGTTGGCCATGGTGTTGGCCAGTTCCCAGGCCTTTTCCTCGGTCTCCTTGTGGCGCTGCTCGGAGAAGAGCGGCATGAAGGCGGGCACGAGCACTTTGAGCATGCTGGAGTAAAACAGCAGGGTGATGACTTTGTCGTACACGGAGGTGAACGCGTCGGTCACGTCGCCGGGCTTGAAGTAATGGCTCAGCAGCACATACATCAGCAGCCCGCCGAGCTTGAGGAAGAGGCCGAAGAAGATGATGACCAGCGCGCCGCGCACGATGCGGTGGCCGATGACCGAACTGCGATGTTCAGGGGCGGCGGTCATGCGATCATGATTCCTTGTCTTGCAACCAGCGGAGCGTGGCATCGATTACTTCGCGCTCATGCGCGGGGTCGTAGTAGGAATGCGTGGCCCCTTGCACCAGATGAAACCGGGCGGGCATCTGGCGCTCGCGGCAGAATGGCTCGAAGATTTCCCGACCGGCCATTCCCTCGGGGTCGAGGGAGCCGGTGACGAAGAGCGCGCGGCCTCGCCATGCAGCGAAGGCCTGCATCAGGTTGCGGTCGGAGTCTTTCAGGTTGCGTCCGTCGCGCAGGGGAGCGGCATCGCCCGCCATGGTGCGGGCGGCGCCGCGCAGGCTGGATTCGCCGCGCAGGAGGCGCTTCCAACTCTGCCACTGGCACGCCTTCGCGAGGTACTGCCGCAAGTAGTGCCGCGCGCGGCGCGCGCGCTGGCCGGCCCTGGCTTCCGGCTGGAACGGCAGGACCGACCAGAGGGTCAGTTCCTTGACGTCGTGGCGCAGCGTGGCCGCGCCGATGGCGACGTTCGCGCCGGAGCATATCCCGGCAAGGACGAGCCGGTGCGCGCCGCTCTCGGATTTGATGAAGTCCACGGCGGCGACGCTGTCGGCGATCATCTCGTCGAGGCCGACGGCGGGGCCATCCCCCTCGCTGTCGCCGCGCCCACGCAGGTCGAAGCGCAGGGTGTGGAAGCCGATCTCGTTCAGCCGCCGGGCGGCGCGGAGCAGCATGCGGTGCGGGCCGATGCGATAGCCGGCCCAGCCATGGATGAGCACGACGGCGCCGGCGGAGGAGCGGGGAGTTTCTGAGCGCGCTGGGACAGCGCGCTCCACCACCGGCTCGCCGAGCATGCCGGTGAGCCGCAAGCCGTCGCATACGAAGGTCACGGGGCGTTCGGGTTTCAGGTCAGCCAAGGCAGCACCCCTTCCTGCGCCAGGCGGCGGCCTTCAGTCGCGCCGGGGATGAAGTCGGTGCGCGCCCAGATCAGCGGCACGTCGATCATGCGCGCGTCGATGGAAGGCTCCCCTTTCGCGAAGGCTTCGATGCGCGGGGCGCGCCGGGCGAACTGGAGGAGGCCGGTGCGCTGCGGAAAACGCGCGCGCTTTTCCGCCAGCCGGAGTCCGCCGATTTCGCGATAGAGGGCCGGCGTGATCGGGTAGCCGTCCAGTTCAAGCTCGTGCTCGCCGCGTTCGAAGGCGGCCATCAGGTCGCGCCGCTCCGTGCCGCTGCGCCCGTGCGTCATCATTTCCTGGATGAGCAACCGGCGCAGTTCGGCGTCGAATTCTTCCTTGCCGTCCACGACCGGCTGCCAGAGAACCAGCGCGCCGACCCCTTCAAGGCGATCCAGCGAATCGGCGGCCAGGGTCGCGCCGAGGCGGAGCCCCAGCAGAGCGCGCGACGCCGCGCCCGCGCGCCGGGAGAGTTCCGCCCACGCGGCCGCAATGTCCGCGCGCCAGAACGGCAGACCGGCGCGGTCGAAGTCCCCTTCCGAGTCGCCGCAGCCGGTCATGTCGAAGCGCAGCGAGGCGACCGATTCGGCGGCCAGGGCGCGCGCGGTCTCGACGAAGGCGCGATGGGAGGACTTCTTCTCCTCGCCGAAGGGATGGCAGAAGAGCAGCGCGAAGCGCGCAGGGCCGTCGCTCCCCTGCCAGGCGCCGAACAGCCGCCGTCCGCCGCTGATGAAGAAAAAGGGCTCGTCGCGCGGAATCACCCCTGTGGGCCCTCGAGTTTCCGCCTCACGTAGTCGGCGATGGATTTGGGGGTGCGGAAGGTCTCGATTCTGAACTCATCATCCCCGAAGCTGATGCCGAAGGACTCTTCCAGCCCCACGACGATCTCGAACACGCTGACGGAGTCCACGCCCAGTTCTTCCATGATCTCGGTGTCGTCGGCGATCTGCTCGGGCGCGATCTTCAGGAACAGCCGCTCGACCATCAACTCTTTCACCGTCTGCTCGATGCTCTTGTCCGGCACTTCGTCACCTCCTGCGTCGGCCATGAAGGGAAGGCATTTCGATCACCTCCCAGCGCGTTTCCGCGTCGCTGGGTCCATTCTCTTTCTCGAACATATGCCGCCAGCGCTCTTTGAAAAGCAACCCGTGCTTGATGATGACGTAGCGATTCGCCAGGGCCGGGCTGCCGTCGGAGGTGATGCTCTCCCAATGGTAGATGACCGGCGAGGGGGTGTAAAGCGCCTTCCAGCCCCGGCTGCGGGCGCGATAGCAGAAATCGAAGTCCTCGTACTGGATCGGGTTGAACGCTTCGTCGAGGCCGCCGATTTCGCCGTAGAGGGAGCGGCGGAACATGAAGCAGGCGCTGATGAGCGTCTGCACCTCTTCGACGCGGGCGAAGCGCGGGGCCCCCTGCGGGCGGCCGCGCCCGCGGAACTGCACGCGCCCGGTGCGCGAGATGCCCACCCCGGCGCATTGGATGAGGTGCGGCTCGAAGGGGTAGCAGAGCTTGGGGCCGACGATGGCGGCCTTCGGGTCGGAGTTGAGCGCGGCGCGCAGTTTCACCAGCCAGTCGGGGTCGGGGATGATGGTGTCGTTGTCGAGGAAGACCACCTCCTCCCCCCGGGCGACCGCGACCGCTGCGTTGCGGGCGGTGGAACAGCCGGTGCCCGCGTCGTTGCGGATGACGCGCATGCCGATGCCGAGACCGGCAGCGCGGCTGGAGATTTCGTCGAGGAGTTGCGGCGTCTCATCCGAGGAGCCGTTCTCCCCCACCACCAGCTCGAACTCGGCCGGCCGGGTCTGAAGGACGCTCTCCAAGCAGGCCCGCGTGTACGCGGCCTTGTTGTGGCACAGAACGACGATGGAGACCATTCCACCTCTCAATGAACGTGCAGGCCCGGGTGCGCCATGCGCACCGAGTCAGGCAGTTCATATCCATACACCAGCCGCGCAGTCGTTCGCGCGGCTGATGTGCTCGCAGCGAAAAGGCCGATTGACCCCGGCGATTCTAACGGCGGCGGGGAGCACTGTCAATTTCCGGCGGAGAATTGTATATTGGCGTGCCAAGCGGGCGCAGGCCAGATCGTGGAACAGGGAGAAATGGCGATCCAGGGATTTGCGATAACGGTGGAGGTGGCACCCGACTGGGGCGTCTCAGGCGTCCAGGGGACGCTCTCGGCGCTGCCGCGCCTCTGCGAGCGGCTGGCGGCGCACCAGGCGCGCGCGACGTTCTTCGTGACGGCGGGAATGCTGGAGGAGTGCGGCGCGACGCTGCGGCGCTCGCTGGCGGGGCACGAGGTGGCTTCGCACGGGCTGAGCCACCGGCCGATGGACGGGCTGATGGAGCTGGACGCGCTGGCGGAGATGCGGGACTCGCGCCTGCGGCTGGAGGATTATTTCGGCAAGGCGGTGCGCGGGTTCCGCGCGCCGTTCCTGCGGCCCGCTCCGGGGGATTGGTGGCGGCTGCTGAGGCAAGCCGGGTACAGCTACGACAGTTCCATGGGGTCGCTCACGCCATCGCGCCTCAATATCTATCCGACGCTCTGGAAGGCGGAGGTGCATGAGGGGATCGTCGAGTTGCCGATGACGACGCTGCGCGGGGGATGGGCGCCTTTCGATCTGGCCGCGCTGCGTCAGATGCACCCGCTGGGGATGCGCCTGATGCACCCGGAGGCGCGGATGTTCTCGCTGCGCGTGCATGAACTGGCAAGCCGAAAGCTGGCGCGCGTGCTGCCGCTGCGCCGGCGATTGATTCTGAGCCGCGGTGCCGGGCCGCGCGCGTGGAAGCTGCTGGAGAAGGTGCTTTCGCATTACGGGGCGCGCGCGATGACCTGCCTGGAGATGGCGGAACAGGCGAGAGCAACCCGCTGAGGAAAGACCACGGATTCAACGTTCAACGTCCAACGTTCAACTTCCAACATCCAATGAACAGCGAACAACGAACAAAGCGCACACACAGGGCGTGGCCGTTACTTGAACGTTGGACGTTGAAAGTTGGACGTTGAACGTTGAATCCGTTCCCCCCTACGCACGCAGTCTGCGATAGGTCTCCAGCGCGCCGGGGAAGGGACTTAGCGCGCGTTCGAAGATTCCCAGCGAGTAGGCGATGGTCATGCCGTAGTTGGCGATGGGCACCCCCGCCTCGCGGCAGCGCAGGATGCGCGTGAGCATCTCCCGCCGGTTCCACATGCAGCCGCCGCAGTGCACGACGAGCTTGAAGCGCCCCAGGTCGTCGGGGAAGTCATGTCCCTGCGTCGTCTCCACCTCCAGCTTGCCCCCCACGTACTGCATCAGCCAGCGCGGAATCTTGACGCGCCCGATGTCGTCGCCGATGGGATGGTGCGCGCAGGCCTCGGCGATGAGGATGCGGTCGCCGGGTTGAAGCTTCTCGATTGCCATTGCGCCGCGCACAAATTCGTCCAGGTCCCCTTTGTGCCGCGCGAAGAGGATGCTGAAGGAGGTGAGCGGGATTTCCCTGGGCGTGTCTCCGGCGACCTTCAGGAAGCCCTGGCTGTCGGTGACGACGAGCACGGGGGGCCGCTTGAGCCGGTCCAGCGCGTCGCGCAGTTCGCGCTCCTTGACGACGATGCAGTAGCTGTCGATGTCCAGCAAGTCGCGGATGGCGCTCACCTGCGGCAGGATGAGCCGCCCCTTGGGCGCTTCCAGGTCAATCGGCACGACCAGCACCACCAATTCGCCGGCGGGAACGAGGTCGCCCAGGATGGTGGGCGCGTTGATGAACTCCTCGGGGGCGGCGCGCACGAGCGCCTCGCGCAACTCCAGTATCCCCCCCCCTTTCGAGGCGACGGTGCGGACCGTGGGGACCTTCTCCGCTTTGAGACGGTCGGACAACTCCTTCGCCGGTTCGGCCAGGTCGGTTTTGTTGAAGATGACCACGGCGGGGATTTTCCGCGAGCGCAGTTCCTGCAGAATGCCCTCCTCGAACTCCCCCCACGCCCCGGCTTCGGTGACGACGAGCCCCAGGTCGGTGCGGTCGAATATTTTGCGGGTGCGTTGCACGCGCAGTTCGCCGAGCGCGCCCACGTCGTCGATCCCCGCGGTGTCGATGAAGAGCACGGGGCCGATGGGCAGCAGTTCCATCGGTTTTTCGACGGGGTCGGTGGTGGTTCCGGCGATTTCGGAGACGATGGAGACGTTCTGCCGGGTCATGGCGTTGAGCAGCGAGGATTTGCCGACGTTGCGGCGTCCGAAGATGCCGATGTGCAGGCGGAAGCTTTTGGGTGTGCCCATCATCATCTCTTCTCACCACGGAGACACGGAGGTACGGAAAAGAACGGAACGGGAGAAACCGCCGATAAACGCCGATGAACGCCGATTTGAAGACAAGAGAGAGAACGTTCCAATTCGTATCCGCGTTTATCTGCGTTCATCGGCGGTTCCCGGTAGCGTTGTTTCATTGCAGTTGCTCGGGAACGCCGTTCTCCGCGTCTCCGTGCCTCCGTGGTTGAGAAGGCCGTTCAGACAACGGATAGCCCAGGCGCATGACGCTTTGCGGCGAGGAGAGTTGGTCGAATTCCTCGCCGGTGAGCAGCCCGCGCTCGATGACGACCTGGCGAATGCTCTTCTTCTCCGCGCGCGCCTGCTCGGCGACGGCGGCGGCCTGCTCATGCGTCAGCTTCTCCATCAGCGAGGTGAGCGTCGCGGTCGCCCCTTCGACGTGCGCGCGGCATCGGGCCTCGTCGGCGCGGCATCCTTCGACGCAGAGGCGGCGGAATGCGCTGCAGGAGTTGCGCAGCAGGTCGAGGTTCGTCAGCAGCGCGTCGGCGACGACGGGCAGGAAGGGGTTGAGTTCCAGGTTCCCCATCGCGCAGGCTTGCGTGATGACGGCGTCGTTGCCGATGACGTTCATGGCGGCCTGAGAGACGGCCTCCGGGATCACGGGGTTCACTTTACCGGGCATGATGGAGGAGCCGGCCTGCCGCGCAGGGATGATGAGTTCGCCGATTCCGGCATCCGGCCCGCTGGAGAGGAAGCGGAAGTCGCCGGAAATCTTGAGCAGGTTGACGGCGTGCGCCTTGAGGATGCCGCTGACTTCGACGAATACGTCGGCGTTCTGCGTCGCCTCGACGAGGTTTTCGGCGCGCGCGAGGCCGAGGCCGGTGATGTCGCGGAGTTGCTCGACGGCCTTGAAGATGAATTGCCGCGGCGCGAGCAGCCCCGTGCCGATGGCGGTGCCGCCGAGGTTGACAACGCGCAGGCGCTCCTCGCACTTGTAGAGACGCCAGCGGTCGCGCGCGAACGCTTCGGCGTACGCCCCCATCTCGCGCCCCAGCGTGGTCAGGACGGCGTCCTGCATCTGCGTGCGGCCGACCTTGACGACGTGCGCGAACTCCTTCTCCTTGCGCTGGAACTCCTCCAGCAGCGCGATCACCTCGCGTTCGAGCGCCCGCAGCGAATAGATGGCGGCGACCTTCAGCGCGGTCGGGTAGGTGTCGTTGGTGGACTGGTGCAGGTTGATGTCGTCCAGCGGGCCGATGGTCGCGTACTCTCCCAGCGGACGGCCGAGCAGTTGCAGCGCGCGGTTGGCGAGCACCTCGTTGACGTTCATGTTCAGGGAGGTGCCCGCGCCTCCCTGAAGCGCGTCCACGACGATGTGACGGTCGAGCATCCCCTCCACCATTTCCGCGCAGGCCCCTTCGATGGCGCGGAACTTCTCATTCTCCCACCAGCCGAGTTCGTGATTCACGCGGGCGCAGGCCAGCTTCACCGCGCCGAAGGCATGGATGAGGCCGGGGCGGACGCCACGACCTGAGAGCGCGAAGTTTTCCAGCGCGCGCTCGGTATGGATGCCGTGCAGCGCGTCCGCGGGGACGTCGCGAGAGCCGAGAAGGTCTTTTTCGCTGCGGTAAGACATTTCAGCATCCTCGTGAAGGCGGATAGCAGCTATTGCTGAACCGTATTCAGCAATCATCCGTTTCAAAAATACAGGTCCCGTTCCTCGGTGGTGCGGATGCGTTCCAAGCGCCCGGCCAGATCGCTCTTGAGGGAGCCTTCATCGATCTTCGCCAGTTCGGCGGCGAGGAGCTTCTCGCCGGCGGCGCGCGTCTCGGGCGAGGCGTAATCGGTCAGGTACTCCTGAAGCGTGGCCAGCGCGTTGGGGGTGCAGAAGCGCTTGATGAAGCCGGGGATGGCGAACTCCATGAAGTGCTCGCCGGTGCGCCCGAGCCGGTAGCAGGAGGTGCAGAAGCTCGGGATGTAGCCGTCGGCCAGCAGTTCGCGGATGACGGTGTCGAGCGGCCGCACGTCGCCGAGTTGGAACTGCTCGCGCTCCATCACCTGCGCGTCGCCCGCCTCGGTGTAGCCGCCGATCTCGATGCGGCTGCCGGCGTCGATCTGCGAGACGCCGAAGCCCATGGCCTCGCGGCGGAGTTGCGCGTTCTCGCGGGCGGTGAGGATCAACCCGGTGTACGGAACGGAGAGGCGCAGAATGGCGATGAGACGCTTGAAATCGCGGTCGTTGACGAAGTATTTCTCGTCGAACTTGACGCCCGAGGCCGGGCGCATGCGCGGGAAGCTGATGGTGTGCGGGCCGCAGTGGTAGCGCTCCTGAAGTTGCAGGGCGTGGGCGACGAGGCCGAGCGCCTCGAAGCGCCAGTCGTACAAGCCGAAGAGCGCGCCGATGCCGACGTCGTCGCAGCCGGCCTCCATCGCGCGGCTGAGGCCGTCGAGCCGCCAGAGGAAGTCCCCCTTGCGCGTCCCGGCGGGATGATAGCGCCGGTAGGTCTCGTGGTGATACGTCTCCTGGAATATCTGGTACGTGCCGATCCCGGCCGCCTTGACGGCGCGGTACCCTTCGTCATCCTGCGGCGCGGCATTGATGTTGACGCGGCGGATTTCGCCGTGGCCGACGCGGACGCCGTAGACGGAGCGAACGCAGGCGGAGATGAAAGCGGCGTCGTAGGCGGCGTGCTCGCCGAAGACCAGGATGAGCCGCTTGTGGCCGACTTTTTCCAGCGCTTCGACCTGGTGGATCAGTTCGGGAGTTTCGAGCGTGCGGCGCACCTGCGCGCGGTTGGAGCGGCGGAAGCCGCAATAGGCGCAGTCGTTCACGCACTGGTTGCCCACGTAAAGCGGGGCGAACAGGACGATGCGGTTGCCGTAGACGCGCCGCTTCAATTCGCGCGCGGCGTCGAAGATCATTTCCACCTGCTCCGGGGCGTCGGCTTTCAGAAGCAGCGCGGTCTCCTCCAGGCCCAGGGGATGTTTCTCCAGGCTCTTGGCGACCACGTCGCGCACGGCCGCGGCGTCCGGAGCAGGGCCGGCAAGCAGGCCGATCAGCCGGGCGTCGTCGATGAAGTCCAGGGCGTTTTCGCTCAACGTCATTTCAGCTAACGGAGACATCGTTCACCTCCAACGGCAGTTGAATGCAGAACGAACGGCGGCAACGAGAGGCGCGTTCGCATGTTTCCCGCTCCCAGCGCATGTTGCGCTCTTCACTCCGCACTTCTAATCCCGCATTTTCTTCCTTGCTCCCGGCCCGACGCCGACGCTGCGGCCAATGGCACGGATTCGTCCGGCCATGCAACCGTGGCAGGCGGCGGCGGTTTCGCTGATGCACGCTTTGCCGGGATAGATTTCATACAACCGGCGATAAACCGCCGGGGTCACGTTCGGCATGACGACGTTCGCGCCGCGCGAGAGGCCGAGTTCGCGCCCCTGCGCGGTGTTCAGCGTGGCCAGCGCGGTGGTGGCCGGGATGTTCGCCTGCGGACAGAGCAATCGCGCAAGGGCCACGACTTTGTACGTCATTTCCTCGCTGTTGGGGACTTGCGTCCCCGCGGGCGGGGGAAATGGGGTCAGGCACCTTTTCCCAGACGGACGGGAAAAGGAGCCAGACCCCATTTCCTCGGTCGCCATCTGCTCAGCCCCCATCTTCTCAATCCTCATTTTCTCAGTCCCCATTTCCTCAGTCCCCATTTTCTCTGCGGACCCCATTTGCTCCGGGGCCTTTCGGGTCTCCATTTTCCCCAGCGGCGTGGCCGGATGGGGCAGGTATGGCCCGACGCCGATCATGTCCAGGTCCAACGCGCGGAAGAGTTCCAGGTCGTTGGCCAGGCTCTCGAACGTCTGGCCGGGAATGCCGATCATCACGCCGCTGCCGATTTCGTAACCGATCTGGCGGAGCCGCTTGAGCATCGCAATGCGATCCGAGACGCGCCCGGCCAGCGGGGGATGAATCCTATCATAGAGCGCGGCGTCGGAGGTTTCAAAGCGCAGAAGGTACCGGTCCGCCCCAGCGCGCTTCCAGGCGATCAGCTCTCCCTCGGGGCGCTCGCCCAGGCTGAGTGTCACGGCCAGCGGCGTTTCGGATTTGATGCGGCGCACGACGTCGGCCATCCAGCCCGCCTCGATGCCGTAATCTTCGCCGGATTGCATGACGACGGTGCCGTAGCCGAAGGCGAGGATGTCCTGCACGCACTCCATGATCTCGGCGGCGCTCATCCGGTAGCGCGTCAGGGCGCTGTGACCGGCGTTCAGGCCGCAATAGGCGCAGGAGCGGACGCAGTAGTTGGAGATTTCGAGGAGGCCGCGCAGGTGCACCTCGTCGCCGACGGAGCAGCGGCGGGTCTCGTCGGCCCGGCGGTAAAGCAATTCGCGCCGGGCCGGCTCTTCCTCGCGCAGCCAATCGAGTATCTCAATGCGTTCCATCTAGAGCGCTCACAATAAGTTATGCTGTCCGGTCCAAGTGAGCCGCGAATGGCGGGCGCCGGACATTCCTCTATCATATTCCTTGCCCGGCTGGCGCGCAATATGATCGAAGGGGTGGCGGGGCGCTGGGCGAAGCGGAGGGGCTGGTTAACGATCTCGCGCCTGCATGACCGGCGCTGCCTGAGCCGAGGGCGCAGCATGCTGCGCCCCTACAACGGCGCGCGAGGAATGACTTCTTTGCGAACTGCTAGGGGGTGACAGGCTGGGTGAGGTGGGCTTGGACCTGGCAGGCCGCCTCGGAGGCCAGGTCGAAGGCAAGTTGTTTTTCGCTGGCGAACATTTTCCGCCCGGATACTTCGGCGGACCAGAGTTTCTGTTTGGTCGAGGGGTCGTAACCTTCCAGTACGAGGGCGACCTTGGCGCAGGGGACGAAGAGAACCCAGGCGTTCTCGTAACGCGGGACGCGTCCGAGGATGACCATGTCGGCGTTGACGTTGCGGGCGAGGTCGCACGCTTTGCCGCTGTCCAGCATCGCCGCCTGCATCAGCGTCATTTTGACGCGGTCCAATTCATCCCGCAAGGCCACGGCAGAGATGATTTCGACGGAGGACTGGCATGCGAAGGCGCCGGAGACTCCGTGCGCGGCGACGGTGGAGGATCCCTGGCTGCCGGTGGCTCCATAAATCGAGTTTTCCATGGCCTCGCGGCGGACGCTTCTGTCGTCGAGCGGCAGGACCAGCACACGCCAATGCGGACGGACGGGGGCGTCCAGCGCTACGTCGGTCTTGACTGAACCGCAGCCGGCGCAGAAGAGCGCGGCGAAGGCCAGAGCCCCTGCGGCCACCGGGATGAACGGTTGGGTCAAACGACGGCGCAAAGTCGCCACGGTATTTTCATCGCTTTCGCAAGAAGAGGGATGGCAAGAGGCCATGCGATCAGCGCAAAACGTTTCTTCAGTCGCGCTTGATGACTACGAGCGTCACATCGTCGGCCTGCAGGGTGAGTCCGGAGAACTCCTCCACGGAGTGGACGATGCGGTCCAGCAGCGCCTGCGCGGTGCCGTGGTGGCCTTTCATGGTGTCACGCAGGCGTGTTTCGCAGTACATTTCCTCGCGGCCGTTCTTCGCCTCGGTGACGCCGTCGGTGTACAGGACGAACTGGTCGCCCGGCTGGGTGTTCAGTTCGAACGGTTCGAAGGTGATGCCCGCCTGGATGCCCAGCGGCAGGCTGTGTTCGACGGCGACCGGCTCGACCTTGCCGGTGCGCTCGCACAGGTGATACGGCGCGGGGTGACCGGCGGAGCAGAACGTCGCTTTGCCGGTGTTGTGGTCGAGGACGCAGGCGGCCGCGGTGACAAAGGTGCGCTCGGACCATTCGGCGGCCAGCAGGTCGTTGACGAAGGACATGATCTCCGGGGCGGTGCGGCGCACCTGCGCGACGACGCGGTAGTAGCTGAGCACGCGGACCATGTAGAGGGCGGCGGGAAGTCCCTTGCCGCAGACGTCGCCGAGGACGACGCAGGTGTGGCTGTCGTCCAGGGGGATGACGTCGTAGAAATCGCCGGCGACGGAACGCGCAGGGACGTTGCGCGCCGCGAGGTGCCATTTCGGGCGGACGGGGATGGCGCCGGGCAGGATGTGCTCCTGAATCTCGCGCGCCACGCGCAACTCGGCTTCGTACTTCTCCTGCTCGTGGAGCTTCTCGCGCATCTGGGCTTTTTCGATGGTGATGACCATGAAGTTGGCCAGGACGGAGAGGAGCATTTCATCCGAGCGGGTGAACACCCCCCCGTCGTTGCGGTTGTTGACGTTGAGCACGCCGATGGTGCGCTGGCGATGGATCAGCGGGACGCTCAGGAGCGACTTAGTGCTGTAACGGGAGCGGTTCTTGCGCTGGAACATCGGGTGGGTTTCGACGTCTTCGATCAGCAGCGGCTTGCCGCTCTTGGCGACGAAGCCGGTGATGCCGTCGCCGACGCGCTGGCGGAAATTGGCAATGACTTCCGGGCTCAGGCCGAAGCCGGCGCGGATGCGCATTTCCACGCCGTCGGTCTCGATCAGGACGAGCGAACAGGTACCCACCCCCAGGAGGGTGGTGGTCAGGCGCACCAGGTCGTCCATCACACGCTGTTCGTCGTCAATGGAGCTGACGACGTCGCTGATCTCTTTGAGGATGGTTTCGACCGACGATTTTTCGGCAGCGGCGATCATGGCTCTCCGCCCGGAACAGCCCGGGCCTCCCGGGAAAGCACGCGAATTCGATGATATTGCGTCAGCACATTAACATGCCCTCAGCCCAGTGTCAACCATTTAGTGGGCGCCGCGGCGCGGAATGGCGCGGCGCGCGGGGCGGAACCGGGATTCCGGGTCTGCGTCTCGGTTGACACCCCGGCGGCCCTGCCCCTATAATCCACTCAGTGGCCGTCGTTACGTGAACGCGGCGGCCCCTGCTTATATCGTCTCTTCGGCAGGGGAGGACGCTGGTGGAACTTATCATTTCCGGCCGCCATGTGGACGTGACCGACGCGATGCGCGAGCACGCGCGCAGCCGCGCGGAGAAACTCGGGCGGGTCAGCAATCATCTGATGCACATGACCGTCACGCTGGGGATCGAGGGGGAGCGGCACACCGCTGAAATCATCGCGAAGACGCGGGGCAAGGGAGAGGTGGTGGCCAAGAGCGTCTCCCACGACATGTACACCTCCATCGACCAGGTGATTTCGAAAGTGGAGAAGCAACTGCAGAAGGTGGAAGCACGCTACAAGGACCGGCGCACGGGCTCCAAGGAGAACCGGTTTGGCGACATAGCAAAGGCAAAGGAAGGCTCGTCCGAAGAGGACGCGGCTTCAGAGGGTGATTGATGAGATTTTCAGACTTCTTCGCAAGCGGTAACATTGTTGCAGACCTGAAGGCGACGGGGAAGGAAGAGGTCGTCCGCGAGTTGGTGCAGACGATGGTCGCTAGCGGGTCGCTGACGAAGAGCCAGGGCGTGGCCGTCGAGAAGGCGATTCTGGAGCGCGAGCGCAAAGGCAGCACGGGGATCGGCAAGGGCGTGGCCGTTCCGCACGCCAAGGTGCGCGAAGTGCAGGGGATGCTGGGGGCGTTCGGGCGCTCCGAAAAGGGCGTGGAGTTCGGCGCCCTGGACGGCCAGCCGGTGCACTTGGTTTTCCTGCTGACCAGTTCCCCGGACCAGGCGGAGTCGCATCTGGAGGCGCTTCGCAAAGTGGCTGCGCTGCTGAAGGATGACGACTACTGCGCCTTCCTGCGGCGCGCCAAGACCAAGAAGGAACTGGCGGACCTGCTGCGCGAAGTGGACGACCGCGTGAAGGCGTGAAGTCCGCTTGAGTCGAACGTCCGGTGCGGCGCATTCACCACTCGATATTCTATTAGCGTCAACGACCATGCGTTTTCAGAAATCGGTTCCATTGATTCACAAAACCGGCCTGCACCTGCGGCCGGCTCGACGCATTATGGACGCCGCCGGAAAATTCAAATGCGACATCAAGCTGATGTATCGCGGCAAGACCGCGAATGCGAAGAGCATTACGGACATCATCCTGCTGGCGGCGCTCCCGGGAGCGGAGCTGCTCATCGTCACCGAGGGGACGGACGCCCAGGAGGCGATGACCACGCTGGAAGATGTGATCGTCAACAGCATCAACCGCGATGAGGACATCTAGGTGGAGACTCGGCGGGGAATTGCGGTCAGTCCCGGCGTGGCAATCGGCCCGGCGCGCATCGTGGAGAGCCAGGGGGCGCAGATTGCGCGCAAGTTCGTCATGCCCGACGAGGCCCCGCGCGAGATCGCCCGTTTCGACAAGGCGCTGACCGCCTCGCAGCAGGAAATTCACGAACTGGCCGAGGGGCTGCGCACCCGCCTGGATCAGCAGGTCAGCGTCAGCGACATCTTCCAGGTCCATCTGGGCATTCTGGAAGACCCCAAGCTGCGCCACCAGATCACCAACCTCATCACCCACCGTCTTTTCACCGCGGAGTTCGCGGTGCAGGAGATCCTCCGGCGCTACATCACGTCGCTGCAGGAGGCGGGAGATTCCTACCTGCTCCAGCGCGTGCGCGATTTCGAGGACATCGGCCAGCGGTTGCTGCGCAACCTGCAGGGGGAAACCCACCAGCAACTCGCGCGAGCGCCGGGGCCGGTGGTGATCGTGGCGCACGATCTGACCCCCTCGCAAACGGCGGGGTTCGACAAGGAGAAGGTGCTGGGGATTGCGACCGAGGCGGGCGGGCGCACGAGCCACACGGCCATCCTGGCGCGCGCGCTGGGAATTCCGGCGGTCGTGGGCGCGGCGGGGCTGATCAACAGCGTGGTGGATGGCGACATGCTGATCGTGGACGGCAGCCAGGGGGCGGTGGTGATCACCCCCGACGAGGCGACCCGCCAGCGCTACCAGGCGCGCGGCCGGACTTTTGAGGTCATCGAGGAGCGCACGGCGGCGGAGTTCTGCAACCTGCCGGCGGTCACGCTCGACGGGCGCGCGGTGATTATCGAGGCGAATATCGAGTTCCCCAACGAGGTGGCGACCGTCCTGAACAACGGCGCTTCGGGGGTGGGGCTGTACCGCACGGAGTTCCTCTACCACACCGCCGAGAATCCGCCGGACGAGGAGGCGCACTTCCAGGCGTACATGGAGGCGATCCGCGCGCTGAAGGACCACCCCATGACGATCCGCATCCTCGACCTGGGGGCCGACAAGTTCCCGAGCGGCTTCCCCGAACGCAACCCGTTCCTGGGCTGCCGCTCGATGCGCCTGCTGCGCCTTCAGCCCACGGTGTTCCGCAACCAGATCCGCGCCATTCTGCGCGCGTCGGCGATGGGGAAGCTGCGCTTCATGTTCCCGATGATCGCCAATCTCGCCGAACTGCGCGAGGCGCGCAAGGTCGTCACCGAGGTCATGGAGGAGTTCGACGCCGCCGGCGCGGTGTACGACAAGAAGATTCAGGTGGGGATTATGATCGAGGTCCCCTCCGCCGCCATGACGGCGGACCTGCTGGCGGAGGAATCGGATTTCTTCAGCATCGGCACCAACGACCTGGTGCAGTACACGCTGGCGGTGGACCGCGACAACGAGCGGGTGGCGCACCTCTACTCGCCGGTGGACCCGGCGGTGCTGCGGCTGATCCAGCGCACGGTGCAGGCGGGTCAGAAGGCGGGCATCCGCGTCTCCATGTGCGGCGAGATGGCCGGCGACATCATGCACACGATCCTGCTGGTGGGGATGGGGTTCGAGTCGCTCAGCATGGCGCCCAGCGTCATCCCCGACGTGAAGAAGCTGATCCGCTCCATCCGCTACGAAGGGGCGAAGAAGATCGCCGACCACGCGCTCTCCCTGAAGACCGCGAAGGAAGTGGAGCAGTACCTGTCCGACGAGACGCGCAAGGTGGTGCCAGAACTGGTCCAGGAGCGCCAGCCGGAGGGGTGACGCCACAGGGGAAGCAACGGAAAGACCGTTGGCCGCAGATGAACGCAGAAACGCGCGGATACGGATAAGTCATCCAATGAATCGTCATCGCGAGTGAGCGCCGCCTAATGACCTCCTTCGCGTTTGTGCGCCCCCGGCGCGAACGCGGCGATCTTCCATATTTCCCACCCTCTCGCAACGAAGCAGATCTCGTCTTTCCTCCGATTTGCACCACTGCCACCCCGAAGTCAACATAGCGCACTGGGTGTGGCCGCTGAAAGTAGGCGCTCCGCGCAGGAGCCGTGTGTAGCGCGGACTCTCAAGTCCGCGTCCCGTGCCACAGGCACGGGAATGCTGCACGGATTTGAGAACCCGCGCTACTGCACCTGCTTTTAACGGCCACGCCCAGCGCGCTGGGACAGCGCGCTCCACCATTCCGTACGCTGCGCTCCGCCATTGTGCACTCTGCACTCACGGGAGCGTTTGCGCGCCCCTCTTGCATTTTGCACTCCTACCGCTTTCCCAACTCCCTCGCTCTTGCCGCAGCGGCGGCGATGGCGGCTTTGAGCCCCTCGCGCACTTTGAGTTCTTCGATCTTTTTGAACGCCGCCTCGGTGGTGCCGGCTTTGCTGGTGACGCGGCGGCGCAGTTCCTCGGGGGAGGCGTCGGCGGCGGCCATCATTTCGGCGGCGCCGCGGGCGGTCTGGATCGCCAGGGTGCGCGCGACGGTCGGGTTCAGCCCCTCCTGCACCCCCGCCTCGATCATGACTTCGACCAGGAAGTAGAAGTACGCGGGGCCGCTGCCGCTGAGGGCGGTGACGGCGTCCATCAACTCCTCCTTCACTTCCACGGCGCGCCCGCCTGCGCTGAAGATTTTGCCGGCGAGGGCCATATCCTGCGCGGTGGCGTGCTTGCCGGGGCAGAGCGCGGTGGCGCCCATGCGAACGCGCATGGGCAGGTTGGGCATGGCGCGCACGACGCGCAGTTTGCGTTTCGACGCCGCCTCGATGACCGTCGTGGGGACGCCCGCGCAGATGCTGATGATCCGCTGTTTTTCGCGCAGGACGGAACCGATCTGCGTGAGCAGTTCCGCCAGCGTCTGCGGCTTGACCGCGATGATCAAGGTGTCCGCCTCTTTGACGACGGCGAGATTGTCCTCGCCGGCGCGCGCCCCCATTTCGCGGAACAGGTCGCGGCGCGCGGCGTCGGGATCGGAGGCAATCAGCATCGACGGCTCGGCCATTTTGGCGGAGACGATCCCGCGCGCAATCGCCTCGGCCATCTGTCCGGCGCCCAGGAAACCGATTCGTTCTTTAGCCATGGTGAATCCTCCTTTACCGACTCTCTGTCTGACCAGGGCGCAGCATGCTGCGCCCCCAATACGGACGCGGGCTGAAGCCCGCGCTACACGGAGCGCGGCCACGGACGCGGGCTAAAGCCCGCGCTACACGGGCGCGTGGACTGGAGAGTCCACGCTACGTTTCACGGAACAAGGCCGTCCCGATGCGGACGATGTCCGCGCCCTCCTCAATCGCCACTTCGAAGTCGTTGCTCATCCCCATCGAGAGATGCTCCAACCGGACGTTGGAGGGCAAGCCATCGCGCAGCGACTCCTTTAACGCGCGCAATTTCGCGAAGACGGGACGGCCATCTTCGGCGCTCGCGGAAAACGGGGCCATGGTCATCAGCCCGGTGACTCTCAGCCGATCCAATCCCCCCACAGCGCGCAGCAGATCGCCCAGCGCTTCCGGAGGCAGGCCATGTTTGCTCGCCTCGCCGCTGACGTTGACTTCCACCAGCGCCTCGATGAGGCCCCCCTGCTTCGCGGCGGCCGCGTTCAGCGCCTCGGCCAGCCTGGCGCTGTCGAGCGAATGAATTGCCGTCAGCCCGGTGGCAAGGAATAGCTTGCCGACTTTGTTCGTCTGCAAGCTGCCGATCATGTGCCAGCGGATCGGCAAGTCGTGCAGAGCGGCCACTTTCTGGAGCAGCATCTGCACGCGGTTCTCGGCAAAATCGCGCACGCCGGCTTCCCAAAGCGCGCGCACTGTCTCAGGTGTCACAGTTTTCGTCACTGCAACCAGCCGCACGGAGCCGTTCGGCCGCCCGGAACGGGCCTCGGCGGAGGCAATCCGGGCCTGCACGCTATGCAGGTTCCGCCTTATCCTGTCAGAGTTCAACACGTTGCGCAACCTCGCCTACCAATTTAGGGGAAGAATTTGACTTGACGCCGACGCCTTTAGCATATAGATTGTCATTGTGGGAAGCAATGCAACGGGATAGAACAATACACCTGTTTGTGGGCAACTTCAAGGAGGTCTTTCTATGGGCACGACGACGAAGCGTGAGATCGCCGAACGTCTCGCACAGCAGACGGGTCTGCCTCAGGTTGCCGTGAAGCAGGTGATCCAGATGCTGTTCGATGAAATTATCAACGAGGTGTCGGGGGGCAACCGGTTGGAATTCCGGGACTTCGGCGTATTCGAGGTCGTCGTGCGCAAGCCGCGCACGGGGCGCAACCCGCGCACGGGCGCGAAGGTGGCGGTGCCGCCCAAGCGCGTGGTCACTTTCAAGATGGGGAAAGTGATGAAGGACAAGGTGTCCGGCGCGGCCACGCCGCCGCCCGCCGCTCAGGCCCCCGCTCAGCCGCCCCCGACGGCTTGATCGACAGCGGTTCAATCCGCAGATAGAAGCGGAAACGTACGGATACCGCCCCTGGTGATCCCGCGACACTCCTGCCGCCACCACTCCAGCCTCAGTTTCACAACTCAAACGGTCCGCGAGTTGGATGACCCGCGCTGCAGGTGCGAAACCGGTTTGCCCTGTTGAAATTACTCTGCGAACCCCCGCAGGGGGTGATGGATAGTAGCCCACGGCGAGCGAAGCGAGTCGTGGGGAACTACGCTGACTTTCGGGCGTTAAGAGCCCCCGAAGGGGGCGACGGAACCTTGGCGGGAGGCTCCGTCGCCCCCTTCGGGGGCTCGATGGTTGGGTGCGACTTGCCCCGCGACTCGCTTCGCTCGCCGTGGGCTAAAGTCCGACGGCCGCTTCGCGGCCTGACGAACGAAACAGGATGATTTCAACAGAGCAAAATCGGTCCTAGTATTGTCCGTACTTCCTGACCCACTCCATCACCTGGCAATAACGCGCGTAGCTGACATCCACGGGGACGCTGTGGTCGCTGTGGAAGAGATACCCGCCGCCGGGCTTGAGGGCGGTGAGCTTGGCCTTGATTTCGTTCTCGGTCACGGCCGGGTCGGGATGCTCGATGCAACGGGTGTCGATGCCGCCGAAGATGGCCAGCCGGTCGCCATGTTGTTTCTTGATCGCGATGGGGTCCATGCCGGCCTTGACTTCGAGCGGCTGGAGACAGTCCAGGCCGGCGTCGATGAGGTCCGGGATTAACGCGCTCACGCGGCCGCAGGAGTGCATGATCGTCTGCGCGCCGAGGCTGTGCGCCGTGTCCCACATGAGTTTGTCGCCGGGTTGGATGATGTCGCGGTACATCGCGGGCGAGAAGAGCGACGCATTGCGATACCCCATGTCGTTGTAGGTCCAGAGGGCGTCAAACTCAAATCCCTTGCTCCACATCAGCTTGACGCTCTCGTTGATCAGACGCGCCAGGGTGTTGCAGATATCGCGCACCCATTCCGGATCGGTGGCCATGAACTCCAGGAGTTGCTCGCTGCGGATGAATATCTGCATGCAGTCGTAGCCGCTGGCATTGCTGAAGACGATGTAGCGCCCTTCGTCGCGCCATTTGCGGTAGTTGGAGAGGCAATTGACCCAGTCGAAACGCGTGAAGTCGGGTTCGAGCAATTTCTTGAGTTTGGGCCAGTCATCCTTGCACTTCACCGGCGTGTCGATGATCTCGGGGGTCGTCGAGAAGTCCTTATGGTTGCGGCGAATGCCGCCCCACGCCGTCGTTTCGGTGATGTACTCGGCGTCTTCCTTAAGGACCTTCATGGGCAGGCGCGGCGAGAGATCGCCGCCGGTCGCGCGGATATCGTAGTCAAAGACCTCCCCCGGCTCCTTGCCGGCGGGCAGTCCCTCATTTCGCCAGCGCTTTATCGTGGCGCCCCAGGGGGCGTCGTGCACGGGGACGCGGTCCGGCTGCCGGCGCTCGATTGCGCATCGCACGCGTTCCCGCGACGTCATGCCCGCCATGGCCCTTCTCCTTGTTCTGAGCCCGCTGCGCGAGTTTCCCACTGACATATGGTAGCCGCCCGGGAGGGGGATAAGTCAAGCCGCGTCCGCAGGACCGACCGGGGCGTTGCAGGAAGTCCAACAACCACGGGGGAGAGCGCAACGCCGGTTTGACAGTCGGGCGAAATAGGACGAAAATCGGGATATGAGCGAGCGAACGCAAAATGCGGCGGAGCGGATTGCGCTGACGGCGGAAGGACAGGGGATTGTCCTCCATCGCCATACGGAGAACGGGTCACGTTGCGAGGTTTCCGCCGACGGCGTAACGTGGCGAGCGCAGGAGGGAAGCGCCCCCGAAGCGGCCTATCCGCCCCCCCTGCCCGGCGATGCGCCCTGGTATGAGCCGTTGGCGGAGCCGGAGATGACGGTAGTGCCTGAGCGCGCGGCGACAGGTTGGCGCGCATTTTTCTGCGCGCGGCGGCGCTCGGGCAGGCACCCGGAGCGGCTGGGCTGCATCGGGACGGCGCGCTCGGCGGACTTGCGTTCCTGGGAGATGGAGCCGCCGATCTACGCACCGAACAGCTTCGCCCGCCTGCACTCGCCTCACCTCTTCGCCGAGGCGGGGCGGACGGTCCTTTTCTACAGCACGCCGGAGGAGGGGGGCCACCGCGCGGTGCGCTTCGCGCTGGGGCAGGGGTCGGAGGGCCCCTTCGAGCGCACGGAGCCGGATGTGCTGGCGGCAGACGTTCGCTGCGCAGTGCAGACGGTGATGCTGCGCGAACGCCGGCTTGCGTTCTTTCTGCGCCCGTCGCACGAAGCGCCGATGCGGATGGAGCTCTCCCGCCCCGGCTCTCTCGATTTTCACCCGGACGGCCGGCCCTTCGTGCGCTTCTACGAGGGGTTGCTGAAGCTGCTGGGGCGCGCGCTGTTCCAGACGGAGGCAACGCTGGCCAGCGGTGAGCCGCTGGTGCGGGTGCTGCCCAGGATGGGCGGGGAGTTCCGCTACGCGGCGCGCATCCGCAGCCGCGGGGCGACGGGGGCGGGGCTGCTCTTCCGCACGTCGATGACGGGGCATGAGAATATGACGCTCTGGCTGGAATTCGACAGCGGCGCGGTGACGCTGCGCCGCGGGGTGAACGGGCGGATCGAGGCGCGCGCGCGCCGAAAGCTCGATCCCGCGCGCGAGCACCAGGTGGCCATATGGGTCGAAGGCCGGTTCGCGGACGTGTATGTCGACGAGGAGTGGGTGCTGAGCGGCCGCTCCGAGGGACGGCAGTCCGGAGGGTTCGGGGTGGCCGTGCGAGGAGGAGAGGCGCGGTTTGAAGGAATCACCGCGCAGCAGATCGGGACCGAACGGACTAATAGCGAATAGCAAATTGCCAACCGGCTCCGTCGCGGGCGCATTGCCAATTCGCTATTCGCAATTCTTCCGTTCTTCTTCTCGTTCCACCGGATCGTATCCTCCCGCACTGAACGGCTGGCACCGCAGTATCCGCCACACCCCCTTGCCGACTCCCACGATGACCCCCTTCTTCTGGATCGCCTCGATCATGTAGGCGGAGCAGGAGGGATAGAATCGGCAGCGCGGGCCGATGAGGGGGGAGATCGTCCGCTGGTAGAGATGCACGAGGCCGATGAGGGCGCGGCTGATCAGGTTGGGTCGCATGGCTTTGACTCGCCGTCCGGCGTCGGGGCCGCGGGGGCTGCGGCCAGCAGCCGCGAGACCTCCTGCAAGGCGCGTTGCATCGTGGGCTCGACCGCCGAGAGCCGAAGATCCTGCCAGCGGACGCTCGGGACGATCACCAGGTCGCATGGGCAGGTCAACAATCCCTTGTTCCGGCGAAACGCCTCGCGCAGCAGCCGCTTGATCCGGTTGCGGCGGACGGAATTGCCGACCCGCTTGCCGACGGAAAGCCCCAGCCGCGCACGCGCAGTCTCCCCCGGGAGGAGGCGCATGGTGAACTCCGAGTAGCGCAGCGCCCGCCCCTCCTTGAAGAGGCGGTCGAAGTCGCGCTGGAGCTTCACCCGTTCGCGCGGGCGGAAACGTTGATTCTTCTCTTCTCCCATGCCGCCAAATATACCAGAACCGGGCGGTTATGACGAAGCCGAACCGCGGACGTGAGAGGGTTTGCGTGGCGCCACAGACGGGGCGGCTGAGCTACAGGCGCGCATCATGCGCGATTCGGCACAGCCGAGGGCGGCTGTGCCACATAGAACGGTACTGCGCTCTTCTTCACGTCGCGCGCGATTCCGCCGCGCTGTTCTATAATGGGACAAAATATCCCGTCCGGTCATGTCATTTCTGCGCCGCAAGTGATATATTATTGCCGAGTTACCATGGCTCATGTCCGAGGGCGGCAGAGGCGTCGGCTTTGCATTCCGGATTGAAATGAAGATTCGAACGATCTACATATCGCTGATCGCCGTGATGGCCGTGTGCCTGTATGCACTCGACCGCGATATTGTGCGCGAACACAAGGCGCATGACACGCAGTTGCTGGGGGCGATGGCGCGGGGACACGCGGAGTTGTGCGCGGAGTATTTTGCAACGCGCGTGAGCGCAATCCGAGCCGTCCGGGAGGAACTGAACGGGTTGGCCGACGGCAAGGCCCAGCAGGCCTTTCAGAAGGATGCGGCCGTCGTCAATGAGAATATCAGCGGCATGCAATGGCTGTTGCTTCTGGACAAGCAACTCCAGCCGAGCAGCCAGTGGCCCCCTGCCGGCCGGGGACAGCCCCTCCCCGCCGAATTGTTGCGCCCGCTGGCGCGGCGCGCGGTGGATACGCGCGCAACTCAGGTGAGCCGCTGTTTCCAGCAACCTGACACAGCGGGGTACTTCTTCCTGGTGGCGGACGCGGCCACGGATGGAAGCGGGCGCGTTGTGGTGGGCAGTTTTGTCCTCCAAAGCAACGTTGCGCCCGCAGCGCAGGGCCAGCCCCTGACGCACCCGTTCACATACCTCGAAGATTCGAGCGGGGCGCTGTTGACCGATCCGGCGATGGTCAAGACGGGGTTGCTGCAACAACGCGAGCCGTTCGCGGTCGGGGGGGACTTCTGGGCGGTTCACGTCGAGGAGCCGTCGGTCGGGGAGGCGCGGCTCTGGCTGTCGCGGTTGGTGATCCTGGCGCTCGGGGTGCTGCTGCTGACGGTCCCGGCGGGAATCTACCTGCTTCATGCGAGCCAGCGGACGCTGCTCACGCAAACCAACGCAAAGCTGGAGGCGGAGTTGGCGGCGACGCGGCGTTTCAACCAGCGCCTGATCCTCCTCAACCACGAGCTGGATGAGTTCACGCACATCGTCTCCCATGACTTGAAGGAGCCGCTGCGCGGCGTGGAAGGGGTTTCGCGCATGTTCCTGGAGGAATATGAGCCGAAGCTCGACGAGCAGGGGAAGGAGTACCTGCGCTCCATCCGGGCCTCCGGCGCGCGGATGCGCCAGTTGGTGGACGACCTGCTGCGCCTGTCCCGGATCGGCCGCCGCCGCTACCCCCCCGAGGAAGTGGCGTTCGGCGATCTTCTCAAGGAGGTGCTGACCTCTCTGGAATTCACGATCGCAGCCAAGTCCGCCGTCATCACGGCGCAGCCGGACCTGCCGCGCGTGGTCTGCGACCGGGTGCGCATGGCCGAATTGCTCCAGAATCTTCTGTCCAACGCGCTCAAGTTCAGCGGGGATCGTACGCCGCAGGTCGAAGTGGGCAGCCGCGCGACCGAGGAGGGGCATCTGTTCTGGGTGAAGGACAACGGCGTGGGGATCGCCGCCCAGGATTTCCCGCGGGTGTTCGAGATATTCCAACGCCTCGACCCCGGCACGGAGGGAACGGGCCTCGGGTTGACCATTTGCAAGCGGATCGTGGAGAATCACGGCGGGCGCATCTGGGTGGAATCGGAGCCGGGGAAAGGCTCCACGTTCTTCTTCACCCTGCCGCGCCAGCCGGTCGGGCGCTTGGAGCCGGAGGTTAACCAGACAGTCTCCGCCGCGGACGAAAAGGGGCCCGGCTGAGACAGGGAGGGACGCATGCCCGCACAACAACGAGTGCTGCTGGTCGAGGACAGCCCGACCGACGCGCTGATCGTCAAGCACGCCTTGCGGCAGCATTACCAGGTGCACCACACCTGCTCGCCGGAGGATGCGAAGGAACTGCTCCGCCACCACACGTACGCGGCGGTGATTACGGACTATTATCTGCCGGGAATGACGGGGGTGGAGTTCCTGCGCTGGATTCTCGCGCAGGGGACCAGCGTGCCGGTGGTGCTGATGTCCGGGCGCGGGGATGAGCGCGTCGCCGCCGAGGCGCTCAAGCTGGGGGCGTTCGATTACATCGTGAAGACCGAGGAGAACCTCGCGGGCCTCGGGGTGGTGCTCCAGCAGGTGCTGAGGCGGCATGAGCTGGAAGAGCGCGCGCTGCTGCTGCAGCAGATCGTCGAGAACGCTTCCGACGCCATCATCACCCTGCGCGACGACGGCGCCATCCTCACGGCCAACCAGGCGCTCGAACCGATGTTCGGCTACACCCCGGAGCAGGTGATCGGCCAGCCGGTGACGCTGCTTTTCCCCGGCGCGGCGAAGGAGTTCGACCCGTCGGCGATGCTCAAGTCCAAGGCGCTCACTCCCCACTGGCAGGGGGAGTTGGATGGACGCCGCCGCGACGGCGCGAGCTTCCCCGTCCACATGTCCGTCTCCGTGCTCAAGGAGAAGGCGGGCTTTCGGCATTGCCTGATCGGGATCGCCCGCGATGTGACCGAGCGGCGCGAACTGCTCGACCGCCTGCAGCGCCTTTCCGTAACAGACAACCTGACAGGGCTTTACAACCACCGCTTCTTCCACGACCGGCTGCAATACGAGTTCGCGCGCGCTCGCCGATACGGTTTTCTTCTCGGCTGCATCATGATCGATGTGGACTTTTTCAAGTCCGTGAATGACACCTACGGACACCTGACCGGCGACGAGGTGCTCAAGTCGCTGGCGGAAATTATTACGAACGCGACGCGGGCGGTGGACATTCTGGCGCGCTACGGCGGCGAGGAGTTCGCCGTGCTGCTCCCGAACACCGATCTGGCCGGGACGCTGCATTGCGCGGAACACATCTGGGAGTCCACCGGCTCAACCGATATTCTCACGCGGCACGGCCCGCTGCGCCTGACGATCAGCGCGGGGGTCGCGGCGCTCACCCCCGACATGAAGGATGAGGCGGATCTTTGCCGCCGCGCGGACGAGGCGCTGCTCCAGGCCAAGCGCCGGGGGCGCAACATGGTCTGCACCTGGGAGGGGGCCGCGCCGGCCGAAGCGGCCGCGCCCAAACTGGAGATCGGTTCGAGCATGGAGGAGATTTTCGACAGCGCCCGCCGGATCATCGCTCCGGCAAAGACGCAGTACATGGAATCGCTGAGGAGCCTGGTCGAAGGGCTTAGCGCGCACGTGCCTGACCTGAAACGGCATTGCGAGCAGGTGCTGGTCTATTCCACGGCGATTGCCCGCGCGGCGGGTCTGCGTCCGGAGGAGATCGAGGCGGTGCGCAACGCGGCGGCGCTGCATGACGTCTGCAAGGCCGTCATGCCGAACCCGAACGCGGATGCGGAAGCGCTGCCGCACCGGCACGCGCTCGACGCTTCCGATCTGCTCCGGGAGATGCGCCTGCTGGGGCTGGAAGAGATCTACGTGCGGCATCACCATGAGCATTTCGACGGCTCCGGCGGCCCCGACGCGCTGAAGGGGAAGGAAATTCCCATCGGGGCGCGCATTCTGGCCGTGGCCAACGCCTACGACGCGCTCACGACCCAGGAGCCGGCGCTCAATGACGGGGTTGCCGCCGAGCGACTTCGCGCGATGGCCGGCGCGCGGCTGGACCCGGAGATCGTGGAGTTGTTCCTCCAGATACGCGAGTCCTCTTCCGCAACAGCCGCCCCCTGGACGCCCTGAGCCGGCGCGCGGCTGAGTCGCCGCGCCGCGCGCGCGCCCGCCGCGGCGCGGGCGAAGGGCCGCGCTTCCATTCCTCTGCACGGGCTGAGCCCACACCTGCACCGGCCGATTTCCCGACTCAGGTTTGCGCAGGCGGGCGGGGAAGGTAGAATAGCGTCGGCTTGAGCGATGCCGGCCTGTCTTTGAGAGCGGATGCGGATGTTCATCCCTGGCTTCAACAGCGCCATGCACGATTCAGCGGCATGCCTGTTGGAGGATGATACGTGACCGAACAGGATTCACTGCCATACTACGGGAACGACCGCCGGGTCTCCAGATCGGCGCGCTGGGCTGCGGCGCTCGTCGTCGCGACGGCCATCGCGGTGTTCCTGCCCTCCCTGCGCAACGATTACACACATGATGACCTGTGGGCGCTGCGGGACAACAACTACTACCAGGCAAACCAGGTCGTACACAACTTATTCAACCGCAAATACTTCCGCATGTCGGCCGAAACGACGTACCGCCCGATGGTGACCGTCTCGTACGCGCTGGACCATATGCTCTGGACGCGGCCGCTGCCGGCGGACACGTCGAGTTGGACGGCGGACCGGTACGAACGCTTCGCCAAGGGGAACCTGCTCCTCTGGCGTTTCGGCATGCATCTGCACAACTTGCTTCTGCACGCGATCAATTGTCTGCTCCTCTACCTGCTGGTGCTGCGCCTGTGGAACGCCAAGGCGGCGTTCATCGCGGCGATGCTCTTTGCGATCCACCCCGTGCAGGCGGAGGTGGTCAACGCGGTGGGGTACCGCGAGGACCTCCAGGCGACGCTGTTCGTGCTGCTGGCGTCGTACGCGTTCCTGCTCTGGCGCTCGCGCGCGGCGATTCCGGCGGCGACGCTATGCTACGCGCTGGCGCTGCTGGCCAAGGAGTCGGCGGGCACGCTCCCCGCGGCGCTCTTCGCGGTCGAGTGGTTCCTGGGGCGGAAGAAGTACACGATCCGCAGTCTGTTTGCCTCCTACGGCGGGTTCGGGCTGGTGGCCGTTCTCTATCTGGGCGTCCGGTTCGGCCTCATGCATAACCCGAGCGAAGCGACGGTGCGGTACCCCGGAGGAAGTTTCCATACGGCGCTTCTGACGATGGCGCCCGACCTGATCCGCGAGTTCAAGCTGATCCTGCTGCCCGTGGGACTGTCCGTCCATTACGATATCGTCCCATCCGTGTCACTCCTGGCGCCGGAGGTGATCGTCGCGCTGGCCTACCTGCTTGCGCTGGCCGCCGTCCTGGTGGCGGTGCGCCGCCGCCAACCGCTGGTCGTGGCGGGGTTCGCCTGGTACTTCATCATGCTGCTGCCGACGTGCAACCTGCTGCCGATCCCGGGAATCGTAAATGATCGCTACATGTACCTCCCGCTGGTGGGCCTGTTCGTGCCGATCGGGATATGGGTGAGCGTGGCGTGGGAGAGCGGGTCGCTGGGGCGGCGCCGGTTCATTGCCGTTGCGTTCGCGCTGCTGTTCGCGGCGTACGCGGTGCAGAGCGTGGGGAGGACATTGGAATGGCGCAATGAGCGCGCGCTGAGCGTGAGCACGCTGCAGACGAATCCACGCAGCCTGCCCTCCTGGTTGAATTATGCGAACGATTGCAAGGAGCGGGGCAATCTGGAAGAGGCTCGGAAGGCGCTTCAGCACGCCGCGCAGATCCAACCCACGAGCGCTCTGCCCTGCGCCGCACTGGGGCAGGTGCTGGAGCAACTCGGGAGGAGGGGCGAGGCGGAGTCCGAGTACCACACGGCCCTGGCTCGCGAGTCGGACAACATGGTCGCGCTTAACTCATTGGGCTTGTTGAGGTTAAGGCAGCACAGATACGCGGAGGCCGCCGAGTACTTCGAGCGGGTGATTCAGCAGGCGATGATCCCCGAGGTGCTGGTGAACCTGGCCACTGCGCTTTCCTTCACCGGCGCGCGCGACAAGGCCGAGGCGCTTCTGGACCACGCGGTGATCGAGTGCCCCTACGCGGAGGCGGTGCATAACGCGCTCGGGAATATGTACTACCGGACGGAACGGTACGAGAAGGCGCTGCCGGAGCATCTGCGCGCGCTGGAGCTTTCGCCGGGCCACCCGGTGATGCTCGGGAACGTGGCGGCTGACCTGATGGCGCTGGGGAGGCACGAAGAGGCGATTCCCTACCTTCGCCTGGCGCTCCAGCAGGAGCCGGGTTCCACCACGACGCGCGCGCGGCTGGCGAACTGCCTGATTCGCTCCGGGAAGGTCGAAGAAGGACGGGCGCTGCTGAAGGATCTGCCCAACGCCGCGCCCTCCCCCGCCGGCGAATGAACGGCTTCCCCGTTCACCCTCCAATTACTGTCATGCCCCTGCCGGCGGCGGGTCCGTTAAAAGCATCGGGCCGGCCCCCCTTCCGGGAGACCGGCCCAAGCGCTCCGCTCCAGGCGTTACTTGCTGCGCAGCACTCCCTGAACATCCTTGACGGACGGTCCCTGGTTCTGGTTCCCCTTGAAGAACCCGGCATCGATCAGGTCGCGGTCGGCGGTGAATGAACGCGCAACGCGCAGGTAGAGTTGCCGCTGGGACAGGTCGAATTCGTAGATCATGATCGTCTGGGCCTTGGCGTCCACCATGAAGAGAGGCAACTGGTTGTTGTTCTTCTCCCCGAGGATGCCGACGACATAGCTCGCGCTAACGCCCTCGCTCACCTGCCCGTAAGCTGTGGGCGCGCCGAGGCCGCCCTGCCGGACCACGAGCAGCGTCGCCAGGACGCCGACGGCCGCCGCAAGCAACGCAATCGCCCATACGCTCTTCTGTGCATTCATTTCAAGCTCCCTCCCCAGAAACGAACATTATGGCTCGACTTCGTCCGGCAGCAGAATGGTCGGCGTTACGAGGAACAACAGGTGCGACCGGTCGTGGCCTACCGTGCTGCGCTCGATGAGGCGCTTGAGGATCGGAATGTGCGACAGGATGGGAATGCCCGTGGTGCCGGTGCTCTCCGACGCCGCCGACAACCCGCCCAGCACGACGGTGCCGCGGTCGGGCACGCGCACGGTGCTGTCGATGCTCTGGTCGGTCGTCAGCGGGGTGAAGATGAACGCCGTCGATGTGGCGGCGTTTCCGCCGGCGCCGCTGCTGGCGATGGGAATTTCAACCGGCACGGGGTCGCCCAGCACGGAGTTGCTGATCTGCGGAGAGACCTGCATCGTCACGTACCGCCGGTCCGCCGAGACGACCGGCGTGACGCTCAACGATACGATGGAGGCGTCGTACTGCGTGATGACGGGGATAGCGATGCTGCCCTGCACCGAGTAGGAGGAGACGTAGCTTCCCTGAGTCGTCAGCTCAAGCGTCTGCTGCGCGCCGTTGATGACCGTGACGTGCGGGGCGGAGACGGTGGTGGCGTTGCTGCTGGCTTCCGCCATGCTGATGACCATCTGCGTGTGGTCACGGTTCAGGAACGCCGCCGAGATGCTGAACGGCGTGGCGCCCACCGGGTCGGCCGTGAACGAGGCCGGATTCCAGTTGCTGAAGCTCCAGGTCGCTCCGGGGATGTGCGGACCGGGGTCAGAGCCAAGCGTGCCGGTGGTTGAATGGGGCAGATTCGTCCAACTGATGCCGACATCCTTGTAGAATCGGTCGTTGTAGGTGATCAGGCGCGCCTCCACCTGGACAAGAATGGTGGTTTGCGCGCGGAGCAGGGCGAGAATCTCTTCGATTTTCTTGTGGATGCGGTCCACGTGGTTGACCATGAGGTAGCCGTTGCGAAGGAACATGATTCGGCCGATTCCGCCGCCACCATTCGCCGGGGCCGCGCCGCCGCCTGCGCCGCCACCCGCCGCGCCGCCACCGAGAAGGTTCTGGCCTCCTCCGCCCAGCAACCCGCCGCCGCCCGTGCTGCCGGACCCGCTGTTGTTCGAGCCGTTGCTGTTATTGTTGTTCGAGCCGCCGAGGATCGTGACGGTGTCCCAGTTCTCCTGGCCGGTGAACATGACGATCATTCCGAGCAAGTCCTGGCTGCCATCGGACAACCCGCCGCTCCCTGAGGTGCTGCTGTTCGTGGTGCCGCTGCTGCTGTTTGTGCTGCCGGAAGAACTGCTGGTGTTGCTGGAGGTGGTGCCGCCGCTGCTGCTGCCGCCGCTTCCGCCGCTGGTATTGAGGACGACCAGAAGGTCCTGCACGTCGTACGAGCGCAGGTCCAGGTTCTCGGGGCGCGCTTCCAGGGTGCGGCAACCTTCGAAGGTGCTGATATTAATTGAATCGCCGGCGATGATGAAATCCAGTCCTTTCGGACGCAACATGGTCTTCAGGACGGTGTTGAGGCTGACCTCCTTGAGTTCCAACTGGATCAGCACTTCCTGATTGGCCGTCGCGGTCGGGTCAACCACGATGTTGACGCCTGGAGGCAATTGCGCCTTGAGGATTTCGACCGCTTCCGTCAGCGGGACGCCCGGGAGCGCGATGGCGGGGATTTCCGTCTTGAGCAGCGCTTCCAGCCGCAGTTCCTTGGGGGTCTTGGCGGCCTTGCCGGAGGGGAGCACCACGCCGCCGCGCGCGTTGATCTGGTCCCAAATTTCCTTGGCGGGGTACTGATAGACGGCGGCGGGGAAGACGAGCTTCTCACGCCATTTGATGCGCTCGTCCGCCTTGGCGCGCTGGTCGGCGGCGTTGAGGGCGCGCCAGGTCTGATGGCGCAGCTTCTCGCGGGCGTTGTCCAGCAGGTCCAGCACGGGGATGAACTCCGGGTCCATGGCCTGGATCTGCTCGGCGATGGCGATGGCGGCCTGGTACTTGCCCTGGGCGTACTGGGAGTTGGCTTCGTTGAAGAGGGCGATTTTCTGCTCTTCGCGGCGGGCGCGGTTCAGCCGGTCCTCTTCCTCGGCCATCTTCGTGGCGTCCCATATCTTCTGCTGGTTGAGTTTCCGCTCGGCTTCTGCCTTGCCGTCCTGGGCGCGCTTGAGCATGGCCTGCACCTGGGTTTCGGCGCCGCTGACGTCATAGTAGGGCCGGAGGTAGTCGATCGCTTCGGTGGCGAGGGTGAACTGTTTGACGGCATCGTCGTAGCGGTCGTCATCCAGGGCGTTGCGCCCGCGCTGAATGGCGAGGTCCATTTCGGATTTGACGGTGGTCAGGCGGCGCTGGATTTCCTCAGAGATGTTCTTGACATAGGGGGTGGCCATCTCGTCCCCCTTGCCCTGAAGCGCGAGGATCTGGCTGCGCAGTTCGACGGCTTCCTGCAGTTTGCCATGCTTGAGCGACTCGTTGACGTCCGTGAGGGCGGCATCGAGGTTCATGGCGCTGAATTCCGTCTTGGCCATGTCCAGGTTCATCTTGGCGACGGATTCTTCCTGCTGCTCCAGTATCTTCTGAATCCGGGCCGCTTCCTTGGCGTATTGCGTCGCGGCGTCGACGGTCGCCTGATCGGCGCCGTGCGCGGCGGTGTCGGCGTCTTCCTTCGCGGCGGCCTGCTTGAGAAGCTCGGCAAGCTGCTTGCGCTGGTCCGGGTTGAGCAGCTCCTGGTCGCGCTGGGTCTTGAGGAGCAGTTCGCGCGCGGCGCGCCATTCATCCTTCTGGAGGAGCCCCTGGGCATTGGTCATCTGCGAGACGGCCTGCAGGCGGCGGGTCTCGATTTCCTGTTTGCGGTCGGTGATCTTCTTGAGGTAAGCGACGACCTGCGCGTCTTTGGCGGCGCCGATGGAGACGCCACCGGCTTGCACGGCCTGCAACAATTCATTGGCTTTGTCGAGCTGGCCACGGTCGAAGGCGGCGACGGCCTGATCGAAGTTCTGGACTCCGGTGCGGTACTTGGCCTGCCGCTCGGCTTCCGCCTGGGCGGCTGCGGTGCGGGCGGCCAGGACGGTGGAACCGACGCCGCGGTTGAGTTTGCCATCGGCGATGCGGGCGATGTACTGCTGAATCCCCGCTTCGCGCGACGAGCCGATGGAGGGGCGCAGGTCTTCCTGCACGTCCATCCCCTTCTGGAGCTTGACCCAGTCCTGAAGGCGGCCGAAGACGGAGGCGGCCTTGTCGTAGTCTCCCTGCTCGAAGAGGTCCATGGCGCGCTCATAGGCGGCGACGGCGCGCTCAGCGGCGACGCGTGAACGGATGCGGGCGGCCTCAAGGTACTTCCTCGGCTGCTTGGAGGCTTCGGCTTCCTTGACGAGGCGGTCGGCCTGGGCGAGGCGATCGGCCTGGTCTTTCTTCTCGTCGGCTTCGGACGCGGTACGCTTGGCGGTCTGCGCTTCGAAGCGCTTGCGGGCGGCTTCCTCGGACTGGTAACGGTCCACGAGCACCATTTCGATCTTGTCCAGGAGGGCGCGGGCTTTGCGTGTTTCGGCTTCGGTGGGCTTGGGAGTTTCCCGTTTCAGCAGGTCGGTGAGCAGCGCGCGGGCGCGAGCGCCTGCGCCGTCATCGAACAGCTTGTTGGCCCGGTCGTAGGCCGCGGCAAAGCTTTCGACGGTCGGCGCGGCCGCCGGGACGACGGGGCTCGCGGCGGGCGCGGCCGCGGGAGCGGCAGGCGCCGGGGGCGGCTCTGACGCGGCCATGAGCGCTGGAACCGTCAGGAGAAACAGCGCAAGGGACCACGCCACGACGGCGGTGCTTCGGATGTCGCTATGCACGACGGGTGACCTCCACTTCTCTGTCACGCGGGCTGCTCCCGCAGGGAGGGAGCGTCCGATATTACGAACTCGAGAACAACGTTTCGGCGTCCCCATGACGGGAGCGCCCACGGTCAGCCGACGCCGGCTGACGATGCGATTATATTCCGAAGTCGTACTCCGCCGCCTTCTTCGTGGCCTCAGCGGCCTTCTGCGCGGCGACTCTTTCCAACTCAGCCTTCTTTTCGAGCGCTTCCGCTTCCGCCTTGAGTTTGGCCTGGCGTTCCGACTCGACCTTGGCCGCGGCGGCGGCGCGCGCGTCATTCTCCGCCTTCAACTTGGCCTGCCGCTCCGCTTCCAACTTATCGGCGGCGGCCTTCTCGGCGGCGAGCTTCTCCTGTTTAACCTTCTCAGCCGCCAGACGCTCCTGTTCCGCCTTGTCGGCGGCGGCCTTCTCGGCGGCGAGTTTGTCCTGCTTCACTTTCTCCGCGGCGGCCATTTCGGCGGCGAGCTTATCCTGTTTGACTTTCTCAGCCGCGAGGCGCTCCTGCTCGGCCTTGTCGGCGGCGGCTTTATCGGCAGCGAGTTTATCCTGCTTCACTTTCTCCGCAGCGGCCTTGTCGGCGGCGAGCTTATCCTGTTTGGCTTTCTCAGCCGCGAGGCGCTCCTGCTCGGCCTTGTCGGCGGCGGCTTTATCGGCGGCGAGTTTGTCCTGCTTCACCTTCTCGGCGGCGGCCTTGTCGGCGGCGAGCTTATCCTGTTTGGCTTTCTCAGCCGCGAGGCGCTCCTGCTCGGCTTTGTCGGCGGCGGCTTTGTCGGCGGCGAGTTTGTCCTGCCTGGCCTTCTCGGCGGCGAGGCGGTCCTGTTCGGCTTTCGCGGCAGCGGCCTTGTCGGCTGCGAGCTTGTCTTGCCTTGCCTTCTCCGCCGCAGCGGCGGCGGCCTTGTCGGCGGCAACCTTATCCTGATGCGCCTTCTCGGCAGCGGCGGCGGCCAGGGCGGCGGCGACGGAGGCGGCATGACGCTGCTTCTCGCGGGCGATGACCTGCTGCTCGTAACCGGCGCGCTCGACGGCGGCGCGCGCAGCCGCCTCTTTCTCGGCCTGCGCGGCAACGGCGGCCTTCTCGACGGCGAGCCGGTCCGTCTTCACCTTCTCAGCGGCGAGGCGATCCTGTTCCGCTTTCGCCGCGGCGGCCTTGTCGGCTGTGAGTTTGTCCTGCTTTGCCTTTTCCGCCGCAGCGGCGGCGGCCTTATCGGCTGTGAGCTTGTCCTGCTTTGCCTTCTCCGCCGCAGCGGCAGCGGCCTTATCGGCGGCGAGTTTGTCCTGCTGCGCTTTCGCGGCGGCGAATTTATCGGCTGCGAGTTTGTCCTGCTTGGCCTTCTCCGCCGCAGTGGCGGCGGCCTTGTCGGCGGCGAGCTTGTCCTGCTTGGCCTTCTCCGCCGCAGCAGCGGCGGCTTTGTCGGCGGCGAGTTTGTCCTGCTTGGCCTTCGCGGCGGCGACAGCGGCATCGTGGCGCTGCTTCTCGCGGGCGATGACCTGCTGCTCGTAGGCGGCGCGATCGGCGGCGGCGCGCGCCTGCGCTTCTTTCGCGGTCTGGGCGGCGACGGCGGCTTTTTCGGCGGCGAGACGATCCTGCTTCGCCTTTTCCGCAGCAAGGCGATCCTGCTCCGTCTTCGGGGGCACGGGCTTTTCAGCGGCCAACTTCTCCTGCTTCGCCTTCTCGGCGGCGAGGCGATCCTGTTCCGCTTTCGCCGCGGCGGCCTTGTCGGCTGCGAGCTTATCCTGCTTTGCCTTCTCCGCCGCAGCAGCGGCGGCGTGGCGCTGTTTCTCGCGGGCGATGACCTGCTGCTCGTAGGCGGCGCGGTCGGCATCGGCGCGCGCCTGCGCTTCTTTCGCGGCCTGCGCCGCGAGGGCGGCCTGTTCGGCGACCAGTTTGTCCTGTTTGATCTTCTCGGCGGCGAGGCGATTCTGCTCCGCTTTCGCGGCGGCTATCTTGTCGGCGGCGAGTTTGTCCTGCCGCGCCTTTTCGGCCGCGGCTTTGTCAGCGGCCAGTTTGTCCTGGTTGACTTTTTCGGCGGCGAGGCGCGCCTGTTCGGCTTTCGCGGCGGCGGCCTTATCGGCTGCGAGCTTGTCCTGTTTTGCCTTCTCCGCCGCAGCGGCGGCGACCTTATCGGCGGCGAGTTTGTCCTGCCTGGCTTTCTCCGCCGCGACGGCAGCGATGGCGGCGTCGTGACGCTGTTTCTCGAGAGCGATGACCTGCTGCTCGTAAGCGGCGCGGTCGGCGGCAGCGCGCGCTTCGGCATCTTTCGCGGCCTGGAGCTGAAGGGCTTTCTGCTCGGCGGCGCGATGGTCGGCGTCGGAGGGGGTCTGCGCCACGGAGGCGGCTGCAAAGAAGGAAGCAGCGGCGCAGGCGAGGATCTGGGCGAACACCCAGGACCGGGTGCGGGGATTGCTGGCTCGGCTCAATGCAGTCTCCTTTTATCCCATCTCCACCGGGGAGACGGACACGTATCACCAAGGCAACGACTCAGGCCGCGCCTGCACGGCGCGTCACGGACGCTCCGGTGCGCCGGGCGCTCCCATGCCGGGCATCGCACCCGGGGTCGGAGACGCCGCCGCCTGTTCTTTGCCTTTCCAGCGCAACACGCCGCCCGGAGTCAGATAAAGTATCTGGGCCCCGTTGCTCAACCGCACCTGATACTGGACCTTCGTGCCACGAAGCTTGGGACGACAATCAATTTCCTTGTAGGCCGGCAGCGCGGCCACCAGGATGCAACCTGTGCTGAAATCGATATCTTTTACCATTCCGGCTGCCGGTATTGCAACCCCCCCGGGGGTCGGCGCGGCCGTGCCGGAGGTGATACGCGTTCGGACCTTGGCGCCAATGGCCATGCCGGGCTTGACGGTGAAGCGCTGAGTGGCTGGCGCGCCGCCGTCCGGCGAGGGTGCGGTGAGGTTGAGCACGGCGCTTCCGTCCTGGCCGATCGAGACGACGCTGATCTGGACGAGCGCAGGGACATTGATCGCGCTGGCGGAAACGAACGGCGGCTTGCAACTGGCCGGCGCAAGGCTCTCCACTTCATTAATAGTGGTGATCCGATAGAGGTAGCTTTCTCCCTCATCCACGGAGTCGTCCAGGAACGCGAAGCAGCCCGGGACAATCAGCGGGGCGGCCTGGACCGCGCCGGTGCGCCCCGTCGTCGGGGTGATGACTTCGGGGGCCACTTCGGGGACGACCGGCCCGGCCGCCGGAGCGGCCGGCGCGCCGGCGGCAGGAGTGGCGGCCGCCTCTTCCGGCTGGAACCGCCGCCACATATCCGTGGCCTCTTCGCGCTTCTTGATCAGGCGCAGCGGTTTCTGGTTCACGCGGACATACTCGACATCCGGGGCGTCGGCGAGTTTTCGCTCGATCCATGCGCCGGTGGTCTGCCCGTGATCGACGTCGGACAGAGGCGGATTATCCGGGTAGAAGGCAATCAGGACGAGCGGGCGCGCACGGCGGACGCTTCCCTTGACGATGGGCCCGCGCGCGGCGAAAGCGACATCGCGCGGCGGGAAAGGTTCAGGCGCAACGTCAATCTTCAGCACGTTGACCTGGACACGGTAAGTCTGCTCCGTATCGGCACGCAGCCGGAGCAGGACGTTGCCTTTCTCGACGCCGGTGATCTCCACCACGGTGTTCCCATCGTCCGGCTTGTAGTTCAAGACGACGTGCACCAGCGGCGAGGGGGTGAGCAGGTCGGTGATCCGGGCGTCTTTGACGAGGATCTCTTTCTTGGTCCCCTTGGGAATCTGCACCATGCCCATTTCGACATCGACGGGGAGGACGAAGGGGTTGCGCCGATAGGGGCTGATGACGAGCAAGTGATCGAAGCGTCTGCGCAGGTCCCCGAGGAAGTCGGTGGGCGCCTTCACATGGACTTCGGTGCTCCGCATGGCTTCTTTGACCGTCCGGTCGTAGCGGTCGATCTCGCTGCTGAGCTCATCCAACGTGCGGTCCTGAACGACGAAGTTCTTGAACAGCGAGAAGATCAGCAGCAGACCCAAGGCGCCGAGCATGACCCAGTCGAAATACTTGACCGCGACGATTTTGATCTTCATGGAGCGGTCCCTCCCGCTCCGGCGGTTTTGGCGGCCTTGGCAGCTTCGGCCTCAAGCTTCTCCCGGGCGGGGCTGAACTGGTACGCCTCGCCCGAGAGGTCCAGCCAGACGTAGTTCTTCACTTCCACCGGTTCGATGGTTTCCGTTCCGGAAATCGGCCTGGGCGGCGGCGGGGCCTGCGTTACGGCGGCGGGCGCGAAGCCGAGGCCGAAGCTCGGCGCCGGGGCCGGTGCTGCGCCCCCGTTCGGCGGCGGCATGACGACGCCCCGATCCTCCATACCCATCCCCCCGCCCATTCCCTCCCCACCGCGCGTGCCGCCGGTGGTGGGGGTGATGGTGAGGATCTTGACGCGATAGCGCCAGCTATTGCTCAGGAGGCGGCGGATGAAGACGGGGATATGCTCGAACTCGACCTTGACGCGCATGGAGAACGAGAAGGTCTTGTACAGGTCGTTGGTTTGAGCGGCGCCCGCGCCAGATTCGGCGCGCCCGCCGCCGGCCGGCGGCTTCCCCGGCGTGCCGCCCGGAGAGGGTGAAGCGCCCGGGCCGCCTTCGCCGGACATCGTCCCGGCGGCCATGCCGCTGGTGTCCATCGTCAGGGAGGAGAGCTCGGCGATTTGCGGGCTGTGGTTGACGCGCACAAGCTGGTAATCTTTTTCATTTCGCAGGCAGACGATTCCTTCAATCGCCTGGGCGAGCTTGGTGGTGTTCCAGTGCCCCATGTCGTCCACCAGGCGCGCGCGCTCCTCGTCGGTGCCCTTGCGGAGCATGGAGGCCACGTCGTCGAAGCCCGGACGGCTGTCCAGCAGGCCGATGACGTCGCTGCGATAGCGGACCAGGCGCATTTCCATAATGAAGTCTTTGAAGCGCTGATGGTCGGCCACGTCTTCCTTGTCGGCGGGAACGAGGTTGTCCAGGTAACGGCGCTGCGTGTCGTCCAGCGTGATCGCGAGGACCTGCGACCAGGGGAATGTGGGGAGGTTCTCGTCGAAGATGATGGCGAGGTCCTGGTCTTTCGGATTGAAGATGATGGCCTGGAAGGTTTTGGTCAGCGCCGCTTTGTCCTCATCGCGCAGAAGCTCGTTGAGGCGAGCGTAGTTGCGGCTGATGGCCAGATCGGCGGGCTTGGAGGGGAAAGCGCCGGCCTCGGAGGTGGAGGCCATGTATTCGGCCAGGTCTTTCTCCGCCTGCTCGGTCAGGAAGTCGGCCATGTCCTTCTGCCGCCAGTACACTTCCATGGCGGCGGTCACCTGCGCGTCGTCCGGGACGCCCGAGCCCCAGGCGCTGGAGGGCTGGACGGAGAAGGCGGTGAAGCCGGCCTGCGCGAGCTGGCGCTGCAGCAGCGCGACCTGTTCCCCGTACACTTGCCGCCAGATGACGTTTTCTTTGATCTCCTTGCCAGTTCCGAGTTTTTCGCCTTCGAGGAAACGGCGCATCTGGGCGCGGCGCGGTTGGCGGGCCAAGTAGAGCACGCTCTGGTCGATCTGCTCGGTCATCAAGCTGGAGCGCTTCTTCGCGGCTTCGATCGAGGCATCGTTCGGGATATCGCCGGGGCGGTCGGCGTATTTCTTGAGTTTGTCCCGGGTGTCCTGGAGTTTTTTGAGCTCGGACTCGTACTGCGCGGAGATGCCGCGCACCACGCTGAAGTGGAACGCGACCGCCAGGACCGCCACGACTCCGGCGATGATGTAGATCAAAAATTGCTTGACTATTGGCATCAGCACAACGTCCTATTTCTTCTTCGGCACCGTGGTGGTCGGCGTCTGTCCTTCAGTCGCCGCCGCTGCCTGGGCCGCCTGATCGGCAACCTTCTTCTCCGCGTCGGCCTGAGCCTTCTCCGCCGCTTCCTTAATCATTTCAGCGAGCTTCGCTTCCGTCTCCTCGGCGGTGAGCAACGCAACGGAGACGGGGGCGAACAGTTCGGTCTTCTGCACCGTGCCGGGACCGTTCGGATTGGTGACGGTGACGGTGCGGTACTGCACGGCGCCGACGACCACGCCGCTCACGATGGGCACTTTCTGCCAGTAGACGGTCGCCAGATGGAGATACTTGGGCAGGACGTCTTTGAGCTCGCTGTCGAGCAGGGAGACGTCGCAACTGGCCTGGAACGTCAGCACGAGACTGGCTTTGGCCAGCTTGTCCGCTTCCTCGGAGGCAGACGCACCCGTGGGCGCAGGGGCGCCGCCCCCGCCACCGTGCGAGCCGCCGCCCGGCCCCCCCGGCGCCGCGCCTCCGGGTCTGCCGCCCCCGCTCGCGCTTTCGGCCACGCCGCCCGCCGAGCCGCTAAAGGTGAAGCCGGCATCGATGCGAATATCCTGCGGGATGACAGCAGAGATGCCCTTGACGACCTGCTCGCCGTATTGGCGGTATCGCCCGAAGGTCTCAAAGGTCTTGATACGGGGGTCATCGCCGGCGATGCTCTGGTCGTATGATTTCTTCTTGGCGTCCGCTTCGCCGAGGGTGCGGTCCCCTTTGCCGGTGCGCCCTGCCATGTCCGCGAGGGTCGCCTTCTCCTTACTATAGAAGCAGAAGACCGTGGCCCAGACCAGCGCGGCGGCGACGACTGCGCTGTAGCGTTTGGCGTGAAGCTCGCGCTGGATGACGAAGTCGTCGGGCAGGAGGTTCACGCTGGCGCGGCCCTGTCCGAGCCCCTGAAGCGCGAGGCCGATCGCCACGCCCAGGCCGGTGAGGTTCTTGCTCAGGTCGCTCAAGCGCTCCTGCGGCCCCTGGTAAACGATGTTGTTGAGCTGGTTCAAGGGGGTGATTTTGTATTGAAGCTGCTCGGCGAGGAACTTGTCGAGCCCGAAGAGGCGGAAGCCGTCGCCGGTGACCAGCACCTCGTCGAATTTCACCGCCTGGCTGAGGGACTTGTAGTAGCCGACGGAGCGCTGAATCTCGGCGACCAGGTCGCGCATGGCGGGACGGAGAACTTCCAGAATCTTCCGGCGCTGGCGGTTGTCGGCGATGTCGAGCTTGAGTTTTTCCGCCTCGGCGCGGGGGATGTTGAGGCGCTTTTCCAGGGTGGTGGTGAAGCTGTTGCCGGCGATGGGCAGGTTGCGCAGCCAGAACTTGTTGCCGTCAATGA
>Ga0114951_10000432_pt1 | contig 58764 bp, 41 predicted proteins | sample AM7aDNAmetaG_FD_88677 | JGI IMG/M metagenome (GOLD analysis project Ga0114951, IMG submission 88677) | Freshwater microbial communities from Finland to study Microbial Dark Matter (Phase II) - AM7a DNA metaG | ecosystem: Environmental > Aquatic > Freshwater > Lake | place: Finland: Lake Alinen...
AATCAACAACAACCATTTCAAATGGAATCCTTATGCCAATAAATTATTTAAGGGCAATAAAGAAGTCGCATTCAAAAGTGAGCCTAATACACGTTACGAAAAACTGCTGAATAATTTTCTTGCTCTGAAAGAAATGGATTTGTATACACCTTTATACCCAACTTATATTCAGCGCAAGTTTGAACAGGAAATGGAAATACCGCAGCCTGAAGTTGAGAAACTTTTTATCAGTTATCTGACTTCACCTCAGGTAAAAAAAGTAGCCTCTTTGATTGCATCCCGGCTTGGACGCAGTCTTGAGCCTTTTGATATCTGGTACGATGGTTTCAAATCGCGCAGCACTATTTCAGAAGAACAACTGAATAAAATGGTCAAAACAAAGTATCCCACAAAAGATGCTCTTGAAAAAGATCTGCCTATCATTCTTATCAAGTTAGGATTCACAAAAGAAAAGGCAGCATTTATAACGGATAAAATTGCGGTTGACGCCTCGAGAGGGGCCGGCCACGCCTGGGGATCGATGATGAAAGGGGATAAGTCTCATCTGAGAACCCGGGTAGGAACTGACGGAATGAACTACAAAGGTTATAATATTGCCGTACATGAATTCGGACATAATGTGGAACAAACCCTCGACCTGTACGATATTGATTATTATATGCTTAACGGAGTACCTAATACTGCATTTACAGAAGCACTGGCCTTCATTTTTCAGAAAAGGGACCTGGATATTCTGATGAATACAGTGAACAATAAAAAAGAGAATACTGATAAAGAAGCATTACTTGCACTTGATAATTTCTGGTCAATATATGAGATTATGGGCGTTTCCATTGTTGATATGGATGTGTGGAAATGGCTTTATGAAAACCCGGCAGCTACACCTGAAGAACTTAAAAACAAAGTCATCAGCATTGCGAAAGACACCTGGAATAAATATTATGCAGATATATTCGGAATTAAGGATCAGCCTATTCTTGCTATATACTCGCATATGATTGATGCACCTTTATATCTTTCAGCTTATCCTATAGGACATTTGATCGATTTTCAGATTGAAGGGCAGTTGAAAGGGAAGAACTTCGGATCGGAAATTCAAAGGATTTATACACAAGGAAAGCTGACACCGGAAGTGTGGATGCCTAAAGCAGTCGGTGATAAAATTTCTATAACCCCTATGCTTAAAGCTGTAGATGAAGCCTTGCTAAAAATAAAATAGAAAAGACCGTTTAAATTGCTCTCTTATTAATGAACCATATTGGTGAATTTGCCGCACTGATTGCAGCCTGTGCTTGGACTTCCACTGCCATGATCTTCGAAACGGCAAGCAGAAAAGTGGGTTCCATTCCCGTTAATATTATTAAACTGGTTATTGCATTCATACTCATTGGCTTTTATACATATTTTTCGAGGGGACATTTTCTGCCGGTGGATGCAACGCCCCATGCCTGGTTTTGGCTGATTATATCCGGTATGCTGGGCTTTGTTTTTGGCGATTTATTTCTCTTTAAATCATTTACCATTGTCGGAGCCAGGGTATCCATGCTGGTAATGACGCTGGTCCCGCCCCTTACTGCATTGACCGGCTGGACCTTTCTCAGGGAAAGACTCTCACTGATGAACTTTGGAGGGATGCTGCTGGTATTGAGCGGCATTTTAATTGTAGTCCTGAGTAAAAATGATAAGAGTAATAAAATTGGGTTAAATCACTCTCTCAAAGGAATTCTTTTCGCTCTGGGCGGAGCTGTAGGGCAGGCAACAGGTCTTGTCAGCAGCAAGTATGGTATGGGTACCTACAATGCGATTGCGTCCACTCAGATCAGGATACTGGCTGGGATATTCGGCTTTGCCGTAATGGTCACTGTACTGCGAAGATGGATTTCAGTGAAAAATGCGGTAATGGATAATAAAGCAATGAAATTGCTGATGATAGCTTCAGTACTGGGACCTTTTATCGGGGTTTCGCTTTCGCTTTTTGTTGTGCAGCATACTTCAACGGGAATTGCCTCAACACTTATGGCAACAGTGCCTGTGTTGATCATCGCTCCGTCCGTCATCATTTACAAGCAAAAACTGAAACTGAAAGAAATTATCGGTGCAATTATCAGTGTGATGGGCGTGGTGATATTTTTTCTCTGATATATTGCCCTGTAAACGATTGTTCACAAAGAACCAGCCCTTCAGGTGTACCTTCATAAATGATTTGCCCTCCTTTATCACCGCCTTCAGGACCTAAGTCAATCAGGTGGTCGGCACATTTGATCACATCCGGATTATGTTCTATTACAATAATAGTATGCCCTTTTTCAATGAGCTTATTGAAAGCAATCAGGAGTTTGCTGATATCGTGGAAATGCAGACCAGTGGTGGGTTCATCAAAAATAAACAGTACCGGTTTTTCACTTCCGCCTTTCGACAGGAATGAAGCCAGTTTTATTCGCTGTGCCTCGCCTCCGCTCAGGGTGCTTGAGGTTTGCCCCATTCTCAGATAACCTAAACCCACATCTTCAAGAGGTTTTAGCTTCTCGGTAATTCTTTTCTCAGTGGCAGAATTTTTTTGAGAAAAGAATTCAATAGCTGAAGAAACTGTCATATTCAAAATATCGCTGATGTTCATGTTATTATACCTGATATCGAGCACTTCTTCTTTGAACCTTTTACCACCGCAACTTTCGCACAAAAGATAAACATCAGCCATAAACTGCATTTCAATTCTTACCACGCCTTCGCCCTGGCAATCTTCACATCTTCCGCCTTCAATATTGAAAGAAAAGAAACCGGGTTTGTAGCCTCTGATTTTTGACAATTGCTGCTCGGCATATAATGCCCTAATATCATCATAAGCTTTAACATATGTAGCAGGGTTTGAACGTGTTGATCTTCCAATCGGATTCTGATCGACAAGTTCAACATCTGATATTTTATTCAAATCACCTTCGATACGGTCAAATTTGCCCGTTTTTTCTGCAATACCACCATATAATTTTTTCAGAGAGGCATATAATATTTTCTTTACCAGCGAGGTTTTTCCTGAACCACTAACACCACTTACAACAGTCAAAATGCCCAGAGGAAATTTAACATGAACGTTTTTAAGGTTGTTTTCCCTGCCTCCGCTGACCTGGATGAAATCTTTCCATTTTCTTCTGTTTAAAGGCACTTCAATACTCTTACTCCCTCTTAAATACTGCGAAGTAATACTTTTATCATAGTTCAGTAATTCAACAATATTTCCCTGAAAGACGACTTCACCTCCATGTTCCCCTGCAAGAGGACCAATATCGATAATATCATCGGCAGCGCGTATAATGTTTTCATCATGTTCAACAACAATGACTGTATTCCCGATATCCCGCAGTTTCTTAAGCACTTTGATCAGCCTGCTTGTATCACGGGGGTGAAGCCCGATGCTGGGTTCATCCAGAATATATATTGAACCGACTAGACTGCTGCCTAATGATGATGAAAGATTAATGCGTTGTGATTCACCACCTGAAAGTGTCGATGAAAGGCGATTCAGTGTAAGATAGCCGAGTCCAACGTCAACCATGAATTGCAGCCTGTTAATTATTTCGATCACGAGTCTTTTTGAAACTATAAGATCATAATCATTTAACTGTATGTTTATGAAAAATTCGAGAACTTCGCTGACCGGCATCCTTACGATATCAATAATTGACAGACCATTCACTGTGACATAACCCGCATCCATCCTCAACCGCGTACCCTTACATTCCGGACAAACTGTTTTTCCCCTGTATCTTGATAACATCACACGGTATTGTATTTTATACGATTGCTCTTCAACGTATTTGAAGAAATCATTCAGACCACCGAAATACTTGTTACCGGTCCAGAGTAGTTGCTTTTCCTTATCACTCAGTTCGTAAAAGGGTTTATGAATAGGGAAATCGAATTTATATGCATTCATGATCAGCTGATCTTTCCACTCACTCATTTTATCGCCGCGCCAGCAGGCAACAGCATTGTCGAAGATACTCAGGCTTTTATCAGGAATGACCATGTCTTCATCAATGCCGATAATACTCCCAAAGCCTTCACACTTCTTACAGGCTCCAAAGGGATTGTTGAAACTGAACAGGTTGACCGAAGGTTCTTCGAAAGTGATGCCATCAAGTTCGAACCGGTTTGAAAACTCTTTTATTTTTTGTTTTCCTGATTTTTCATATCCGATAATACAGGCGCCGTCACCTTCATAAAAAGCCGTCTGAACCGAATCGGATACTCTTGCAGTCATATCCTCATCACTTTTATCCACAGAAAATCTGTCGATAACCAAATGACAGTTATCTACCCACTGCTCATCTTTAATACCGGAAAGATATTCATCGATACGGATGATCTCCTGATCAATCGATATCCTCGAAAATCCCTGTTGAATCAGAATGTTCAGTTGACCTTTAAAAGTTCTTTCAGACTTTGGCTTTAAAGGTGAATATATGATAACTTTAGTTCCTTCAGTCAATTTCAGGATAAATGAAGTAACATCATCAACACTTTCTCTTTTGACGGCTTCCCCTGAAACAGGAGAATAAGTTTTTCCGATTCTTGCAAAAAGAAGCTTAAGGTATTCGTATATCTCTGTTGAAATTCCAACAGTCGATCTCGGGTTCCTGGTATTTACCTTTTGCTCAATAGCAATGGCAGGTGCAATTCCCTTGATATAATCCACTTCAGGTTTACCCATCCTGCCCAGAAACTGCCTGGCATAAGAACTCAGGCTTTCTACATATCTGCGCTGACCTTCAGCATATATCGTATCAAAGGCCAGCGATGATTTGCCCGATCCAGATAAGCCGGTAATCACAATAAATTTATTTTTTGGAATCGATAATGAAATATTTTTTAGATTATGAATCCTTGCACCCTTGATAATAATATGTTTTTTGTAGTTAAGTTTCTCAATATCAGGATTATTCATTTTGTTTTCTGTAAAAGTTTTCAAAATTATAAATAAATATTTGCTTTATGGAGCTTTTTAGTATTATATTTGCATCTATATTATCAACATTAATCCATAGGAGGGACATTATCGAATAAATATTTACCTTTTTAATCTTAAAAAAGGAGGTGAAAATGGAAAGCACCATAATCAGTGATCACGACCTGATTATTAAATATTTAAGCGGTGATCATACCAGTCTCGAAAAGTTAATTCATCGTCACAAGCAAAAAGTATATAGTTATATACTTATGGTAGTTAAAGATAACCACCTGGCTGACGATATATTTCAGGATACATTTATTAAAGTGATCAACACGCTGCGAACAGGTGGTTATAATGAAGAAGGTAAATTTATTCAGTGGGTGATGCGGATCTCACATAACCTTATCATTGACCATTTCCGAAAATCAAAAAGGATACCTGTGATTGATAATAACAACGATGATTATGATATCTTTTCGGTACTCAGAGATTTCGATAAATCGATTGAGGAAAAAATAGTTACTGACCAGATTCATGAGGATGTCCGTTCATTAATTGAGCTCCTTCCCGGAGAACAAAAAGAAGTTCTGATGATGCGTTATTATTACCAGATGAGTTTTAAGGATATTGCAGAGCAAAATAACATCAGCATTAATACTGCACTGGGAAGGATGCGCTATGCACTCATCAACTTGCGAAAGATTATCGAGAAAAAAGAAATTGTTCTTACCCTGTAATTTTTTTCTTCCCGTCATAATAATTGTATTGGTTTTACCGTTTAAGCTTTAAATATTTCATATATTAACAGCCTATGGTAAAAAAATACAATTTTAACAGCCTTATTTACGGTGCTTTATCAGAAAAAATTATAAAGGATACCTCAACGGTACGTTCTGAAAAAGAGAGTAAGTCTCCACCTGACAGAATAATTAACAATATCCTGAATTATTCAAAATCGGTCTTTATATATGACCTTAATAATAACAAGCCGGCTTTCATTATGAACTAGGTCTCGTTTTTAATTTATTCTGTTTCTTTGTTTTTTATAATTTTGTGATTCCGGGATTTTTTCCTGAAATGTTGGTTTGTAATTGGTTCCATGAAAAAAGTACTGCTCATATTTTTATTTTTTTATACGCACTGCCTGCAATCACAGGATTGTAAATATTTTTTACCTTTTCAGGTTGGTAAAGGAGTCCAGTACCAAACATATAATTCAAGAGGCAAAATAACAGGAACGGTTGATTATATTATAGACAGCATTGCATCGGTTGATAGTCTGAGTATAGCTTTTATCAAATACCTGAGCCTCGATCTGAAAGGAAATGAAATTTCGGTGATGGAATTCAAATACAAATGCAACGGGACTGAACTGAGAATAGATCCGATTTCGATGATCAGTCCTGAACTCATTGAACCATACAGAGATATGGATATACAAATTGATAATGAGGAGCTTATTGTACCTTCTCTGCTAACAATAAATCAGAAGTTGAAAGATGCAGCCTGCAACATTAAGATATTTGAAGAAAGCAGGAAGCTGGCAGAAATGAATTTTAAATGTCAGGGCAGGAAGATCATCTCTTTAGATTCAATAACGACGCCTCTGGGAGTTTATCCTTGTTATAGAATATCATGTGAAACGAGTCTTACCGTCACAACATCAATGGTGCCTTATATTGTTGAAATGAATGTGAACGAGTTTTTTTCCGAAGGTACAGGAATTATCAGGATCGAAAATTTCGACAGGAAGGGGAAATTACTTGGGTATTCATTATTAAATAAAATATATTGAGATACTCTTTTTGTGAAATCTGATTATGAACTTGATCAGGCGATAAGGCTGAGCCCTTTGAGGAAAATTGCAAGCGGTACGTGTTTTTATTATCATTATTTCAGAAACTTTAATAAGAATGAAGGCCTGCCCGCTGTTCCAAATGATGAAAGGGATGGATATTAATGTCAATAATGTCATCTGCAGTTTGTCAATCCATTTACAAACCCTATCGTTCTTATTTTGAAAATGGCAATTAAAGATTAATTGACTTTTTCAGTTAATTTTGCATAAAATAAAGTGAAAATGATCTTTTTTGAGAAAGCTTACGAGATTGTTCTGGCGAACGTAAAGTTAGCTAAATGTGAAAATGTAAATTTCACCCTTTCTTTGGGTCGTGTTCTTGCCATGGATGTATTTGCAGATATGGATATGCCTCCTTTCAATAAATCAGCAGTAGACGGTTATGCCTGCAGGTCTTCAGATATTAAATCAGAGCTCAGGGTAATTGAAGTTGTACCGGCAGGGAAAATGCCTGTTAATCGCATTTCAGAAGGGAATTGTACCAAAATCATGACAGGAGCTGTTATACCTGATGGTGCAGATTGTGTTTTAATGGTGGAAAATACTGAAAAGACGGGTGAGGATACCATCAGGTACATTTATGAGGATTCTCCCTTGAACATATGCTTTACAGGTGAAGATATTAAAAAAAACGCCTTGGTTTTACAGAAAGGAACATTAATTAAGCCCCAGCATGTGGCCGTCCTTGCGTCAATGGGATGTGTTTTTCCGTTGGTTTCAGCAAGGCCTAAGATCGGAATTATTGCTACAGGTGAAGAAATTGTTGAGCCAGATACTCAGCCGGCTGTATCCCAGATAAGGAACAGCAATGCATACCAGTTGATATCACAGTCAGAAAGGGCAGGAGGTATTCCTGTGTATGAAGGCATTGTGCCTGATAAAGAAGAATATATTTTAAAAATATTGACCAAATCTCTCTCTGAGAATGATATTATTATACTGACGGGCGGAGTTTCCATGGGCGATTTTGATATTGTTCCGGCTATGCTTAAAAAGGCCGGTGTTGACATTAAATTCCAGACCATTGCCATTCAGCCCGGTAAACCGACTTTATTCGGTACATATGGGGACAAGCTGGTTTTTGGCTTACCGGGCAACCCTGTATCTTCTTTTCTGCAGTTTGAGTTATTGGTTCGCCCTGCAATTTGTAAAATGACGGGGATGAGCTGTTTACCCGCTAATTTACAAATGCCGCTAGCTACAGCATATCATCGCAGAAGAACGGAAAGGTTGTCGCTTGTACCGGTCAAGATAAATAACAAATGTGAAGCTGTTCCTGTTGAATACCACGGGTCAGCACACATTAATTCATTAAATGATGCTGATGGAGTGATGTTTGTCCCCATTGGTGTGCCAGCAATTGAAAAAGGAACCATGGTCAATGTACGACAAATTTAACCGTCAGATTACATATCTCAGGATTTCAGTAACCGACAGATGCAACCTGCGGTGCAAGTACTGTATGCCTCCTGAAGGAGTGAATTTGCTGAGCCACAACGATATAATTTCCTTTGAAGAGATCATTAATGTAGTCAGTTCAGCTGCGAAGTCCGGCATAAACAAAGTCCGTATTACCGGTGGTGAACCTTTGCTCAGAAGAGGAGTCGTAAGCCTGGTATCTATGATCTCGGCGATTGAAGGAGTAAACGATCTGGCAATGACAACAAATGCTGTTTATCTGGATAAATTCGCTACGGAATTATTTCAGGCAGGTCTGAAACGGATCAATATCAGTCTGGATACTATTGATCCTGATAAATTCAGGGAAATTACCAGGGGAGGTGATGTGAATGATGTTCTGAAAGGAATTAATGCTGCAAGGCAGGCGGGATTTTCACCGATAAAAATAAATTGTGTAGTCAATTCATCGTCGTTTGAAGAGGATGCTGCTGAGGTAAGAAAGTTCTGCGAAGAAAATGACCTGGAAGTTCGTTTTATCAGCCGCATGGATCTTCACAGGGGAATCTTTTCTGTTGTCGAAGGTGGCTCGGGAGGAGACTGTTCTTCTTGTACAAGGCTGAGATTAACATCTGACGGTTATATTAAACCTTGTCTCTTCAGCGATATTCAGTACAACATTCGCCAATGGGGCATTGAAAAAGCAATACAACTGGCTGTGGAAAACAAACCCCCCTGCGGGATAGTTAACACTTCCAACGAATTCAGCTACCTGGGAGGCTGATTCAGGGGGAGAAATCTGTCCTGCGCAACCTTGATCTTTCTTTTATATCCTTTATAATGATAATACTCTTTTGGAATGCTATCCTTGATGTTAACGGATATGTAGGTATTCATAAAGTAATCGAATAAATAACCGGCATTAATTATTCCTGATTCAACAGAAATATCTGCAACATCCTTTGCCGACATCGGATAATATGTGTAATCAAAATCAACATCCCCCGATAAATAGTAATAAATAAATTTCCCATCAATCAGATCGCTGATAGTCTGTGAACTAAATACAATATCTTTGGTGTGATTTGTGTTCAGCATCCTAATGTCAAACCAGTTATTCAGGTTTACCGAGTTAACAAGCAATTCCCTGTTGGTGTTTTTACCTTCAACTTCAAAGGCAAACTCGAATTTTTTTAAATCCAGATATTCTTCAAGCTCACACTGAATATAGTTAACGATGAACTTTATTCCGTTACCCGATAAAAAAGCTTCCATAGAGTCCTGTGTATAAGTCTTTAAACCTAATAACCTGAATCGCCTGGCGATACTGTTAATAAAACGGTCAATAAAGAGGCTGTCTCTGATGCTGTCCAGAAACAACGTATTTGCTTTCCACACAGAATCTTTAACAGAAAAGGGCAGAGAATCAAATGATGTGATTGCTTTAACTTTATAATTTGTTTTGTAGATGGAATCAGGTTTTAATAATAAAACGCTGACGGATTTTTTTTTATCGATAAACTGCCTGGCGATTTTTTTTTCAGGTTTGCATGAGAAAAGGATAAATGAAAAAAACAGGATAACCCCGACATATTTGTTAACACAATGTATACGGATAGCAAATGCGGATGTTTTATCATATATCATTGACTGATGACGGCTTTTCATTAATTATTTCAAGAAGGCGTTGTCCGAATGCTTCGCCGAATTCAATACATTTCTTAAGAACCTCTTTATGCGGGGAAAATTTGATGAAAATATTTTCTCCGAAGAGTTTCAGCTTGAGGTTCACCAGGTTGGTCTCTATCAGCTTTTCACCTTCGCCGCTCCAGCCGTAAGAGCCGAAAGCAGCAGCGAGTTTATCCCTGTCGCGTATCGGGTTGATGAGGGCGAAAATCTGGTATGTCTGCAGGAGGATATTCTGGTTTATGGTAGGAGAACCGACAATGATAGCATTACATTGTGCAATTTTATCTTCAATAATATGAAAAGGAACATCCTCAACATCACAAACATCTATTTCGAAATTACCTGCCAAAAGTATCCCTTCGGCAATTCTTTCTGCCATGATACCTGTATTATGATAAGCGGAAACATAAGGAATGAATACCCTGTTTTTTATGGGTAAGGACATCGCTTCTGATGCAAGTCTTTTTGAAAACTCAACCATTTTTATCCAATTTGTCCTTAGTATGGGGCCATGGCCGGGGCAAATGACGCTGATATCAATAAATTTAATCTTTTCTATGGCTTTCAGCATGAATTTGCTGTAAGGTCTAAGAATAACATCATAATAGAATTTAAAAGCATCGTCATAATCACCGACCAGATCATCGTACATGGCTTCATGGCAAAAATGGGCTCCAAAAGAATCACAGGTAAACAAAACTTTATCTTCCACAAGATAAGTATACATCGAATCGGGCCAGTGGAGGTTAGGAGCAGAAATGAAACGCAGTGTTTTATTTCCCAGGTCAATTTCTTCACCATCTTTAACTACAAGATAAGGAAAGTCATCCCCGTTAAGTGCTTTAAGGTACTTAATAGCATTTCCTGAACCCACAACAACAGCATCAGGTGCCAGTTTGATAAGATTCATCATATTGCCTGAGTGATCAGGTTCAGTATGATTTAAAATAATATATTTAATTTCGGAAGGATCTGTAAGCTGTTTTATTTTTTCAAGATATGTTTCCCAGAACCCGACCTTAGTGGTTTCAATTATTGCTTTTTTGTCAGCATTAATAAAGTATGAATTGTAAGTGGTACCGTAAAAAGTTTCCATCACTACATCAAATCTTCTTAAATCAGGATCCAATACACCAATCCACTTTATATCAGCAGTTATATCTAGGATTTTATTATCAGTTATCATAATAATTCAATTAAAAGTCAAGTGTCATTTGAATTGAGGAAGGTTTATCTTTCCCTTCGTCCTGCTCTGTTGGATTTATCTCAGGCATAGGGGAAGAAGGGATTGGTTTATCTTCATCCGTGGGTATTAAAATGTTATCTTCGATTATTTCTTGTGGTTCAGAAATACCGGTGGTTTTATTTTCGTTATCATCAATTTCAATTTCAATTGGCACGGCATTTTCTTCATCCATGTTCTGTTCTAAATCTGTTTCAGGGTATTCGAATGGAAGAGGCTCAAGCGGAATTATTTTTTTTATGTCATCATAAGGGATGCGTTTTCCTTTTGCTTTAATACTTTTTATATCAGTAAAATCAGCCAATAATATCTCCACATTTTGTTTTTCTCCTTTCTTATCCAGATAAACGACTTCGACTCTTGGTAAAAAATCATTGGAAAGAAAAAATAGTTTTGAAGTGTTAATGTCAGGAATGAAATCAACTTTTTTATCCGTCTTCTCGACGATAAACCTCTTTACAAAATATTTTCCGTTTGGTCCATCAAGATAAATGACCGTGTAGATGCGTTTTTCACTATACTTTTCAATCAATTTCATATCTTCCTCGAAATGGACAGAGAGTTCGTACGGATGCAATTTACAGTAACCACTTTGCATGAAAGAAACAATACGGTCGTCACCTTTGAATGAACCCAGATGAGTTCCCCGTTTGTCGGTGTTCAGTCTCTGGATGCTTTCATCCAGCCAGATATCAATTGCTTTAACGCTGTTCCTTCTTTTTTCACGGACGGTTATTTTCCTCACTTCGTGTTTACTCAGAGTGTTCCCGATAGAATTTCTTCCTTTTACCACGATGGTATCAAAGTCGAAAATATAATTTAATTTCTTTAATTTAGGTTTTGGTTTTAGCTGGATATCAACCGTTTCTGTTTCTCCGTTGGTGTTGGACGAAAAATACAGGATTTTAGAATTTTTAGCCCCTTTTGTAAGGTCATAAACTTTATCTCTGGTCACACCGATCACATTAAAACGCTTCACCATGGCCTTACCTTTGAGCCCGTCACGGTATATCAGATTGTATACTGTGTTCTCATCATTTTTCTGAAAGACATCGATATGTATAATATTTTCCCCGATAAAAACTTTGTCTGCAACTTTAGTGACACTGAATGTGCCATCTTCCCTGAAAGCGATAATTTCATCAATGTCGGAACAGTCGCAAACATATTCGTCTTTTTTTAAAGCTGTTCCGGCAAAGCCTGTTGTCCTGTTAACATAGAGTTTCTGGTTGGCGACAGCAACCTGTGTTGCCTGTATCACATCGAAGTTTCTGATTTCTGTATGCCTTTCTTTGTCCTTGCCATATTTCTTTTTAATCTGCCTGAAATAGTTGATAGCATAATCAATTAAATGCTTTAGATGATTGCTGACTTCATCAATATCAGTTTCAATACCGGCAATTATATCATCAGCTTTAAAGGAATCGAATTTTGAGATCCTTTTGATTTTAATTTCAGTCAGGCGAATAATATCTTCAGTGGTGATAGCCCGTTTAAATTGCTTTTTGTAAGGCTGAAATCCTTTATCAATAGCCTCAATTATAGCTTCCATGGTTTCACACTCTTCAATCTTCCTGTATATTTTCTTTTCTATAAAAATTCGCTCGAGAGAAGAAAAATGCCATTGTTCTTCCAGTTCTTTCAGCTGGATTTCAAGTTCCAGTTTTAATAATTCAAGGGTGTGCTGTGTTGAAATCCGTAATATTTCGGATACCCCCAGAAAACGGGGTTTTCCGTCATCAATCACACAACCCAGGGGAGCTTCCGATTTTTCACAATCAGTAAAAAGATAAAGAGCATCTATTGTTGTATCAGGCGAAACATCGGGAGCAAGATGGACAAGAATTTCAACCTTGTCAGCGGTGTTATCATCTATCTTTCTGATTTTTATTTTCCCTTTTTCGTTCGCTGTAATAATGCTGTCAATAAGTGACGATGTGGTTGTGCCAAAAGGTACTTCTGTGATGACAAGTGTTCTTTTATCGAGTTGGGAAATCTTAGCCCTTACCCTTACTCTTCCTCCTCTTAATCCATCATTATACTTGCTCACATCAATCATACCCCCTGTCTGAAAGTCAGGATAAAGCTCGAATTCTTCGCCCAGCAGGATCTTAATGGAAGCATCTATCAATTCATTGAAGTTATGAGGCAGTGTTTTAGAAGAAAGCCCAACGGCAATGCCTTCAGCTCCCTGTTCCAGAAGAAGAGGGAATTTTACAGGCAGACTGATAGGTTCTTTGTTCCTGCCGTCATAGGAAGCTTTCCATAAAGTGGTTTTTGCATTGAACACAACATCTGCTGCAAACTTCGAAAGCCTGGCTTCGATATAACGTGGTGCAGCGGCAACATCACCTGTAAGTATGTTTCCCCAGTTACCCTGGGTTTCGACAAGTAAGTTCTTTTGGCCAATCTGAACGAGTGCATCACCTATGGAAGCATCACCATGAGGATGGTATTTCATGGTATGCCCGATGATGTTGGCTACTTTGTTAAATCTGCCGTCATCCAGTTCTTTCATTGCATGCAGTATCCTTCGCTGAACGGGTTTAAGCCCGTCAAGTATATTGGGAACGGCTCTTTCCAGTATTACATAAGAAGCATAATCCAGAAACCAGTTCTGATACATCCCCGACAAGTGTATGCTTTTTTGCAGTTCGGCTTTGGGAACGCCGGTTTCATCCTGAATTTCATAATCGTCATCAATATTGTCTCCGGGGTGCATTTCTTAGTACAACTTAGCGTTTGTAGGCAAAATTACTCAAAAATATTCTGGCAAATAGGGTAATAATTTTAATATAATGAACATTTTTTTAACAAAAAACCCCGCCGGATAAGGACGGGGTCAGTTAAAAAAAGAATTTGTTTTTACATTACATATGGGAAAGTCATGCCATTAACAGTCACGGTGAAAGCATTGTCGCAGGCTCCGGTTCCGTAATCAACAGTGATTGTAGGATATCCTGGATTAATTATTTCAAGTGTACCTGCAGTAATATAACCGCAACTCATCTGAATACGAAGAGGGTTCGTAATATTAAGCTGGAAAGGATCACCATTGATGTCATTACCATCTGAGGTTCCTGTTACCAGATATACATCATCAAAAATATTCAGCCATGTGTTATCACCTTCAATCCATTCATTTTGCCTGTTACATCTCCATGTAATGGTTTTAACCGTTCCGCTTTCAGTAAATGAAATTGCGGAGCTGTCGACCACAACAGTGAAAATATGATGACCCAGATTATTATGGCCAACGTTGGTGATCACCTGACGTCCGGTTATAGTATAATCAGTCAGCCCATATAAAACATGAAAATTCTCGCAGTGAGAAATTACTGTCGATGTAGAATCAGTGTATGGCAGACTGATAACAGAAATAATTTTCCCTCTCCTTGTAAGCCCGTCAGAACCTACACAGCCTGAGCCGAAATCCATAGTGACTGTAATCGGAAATATATAGCCGGAAACTGTATAAACAGGACAGGTAGAAACATCTTTGCCGCCTTTTGAGCCATAGTTCCGGGCTGCATCATCAGCTTTATTAAATACATCCCCGTATAACTTTTCAGCTATGGCATTATCCTGGGCTGAACGATATTTAGGCAATTTCAGGCCATTTTCTCTCTTGCAGGAAATGGTCGTAATTGAAATAAAAATGATTGCACATAAAGCAATTAAGGCGAATCTTTTGGTTTTCATAAAATAATGGTTTTGGTGTATAAATATAAATTCAAAATTAATATTTTTTTACTGACTTGTACTGTTTTTTTTGTCTACCAAAAAATATGTCATTAATTTCGGAAATACTTATATTTTATTGATTAACAGCCGGATGCTTTTGTTGTTAGGAAAAGAATCAATTGTTCCGCTTTTTCAGTATTTTTGTAACTTAATTACTGAATAATGGCGAGAAATCCGTTTAGTGTCATTGCAGATAAAAGCTATTATGTTGATACGTCATTTGATAATCTGATGAAACGTCGTATTGCCAGGGTATTGATTATTTGCAGTAAATATGATGCTTTCATTCTCGAGGAAGACGGGCGGATTGAAGAACAGATTTTCAACGAATATGTTTCTCTGAACCTGAGATACCCGCCAAAATTCATTCAGGCTTCAAGCTACGACGAGGCATACAACCTCCTGATGTGTGAGAATATTGATTTGATCATCACTATGCTCAGTGTGGGTAAAAAGGATGTATTTGAATTTGCTAAAGAAATAAAAGAGAAATATCCCGATAAACCTATTGTAGTTCTTACTCCATTCTCCAGAGAAGTTTCTTTAAGGCTCGCACATGCTGATTTCAGTGCCGTTGACTATGTTTTTAGCTGGCTGGGGAATGCAGATATTTTATTAGCCATTATCAAACTGATAGAAGATAAACTGAATATTCAATATGATGTGGATGTGGGAGGTGTTCAGACTATTTTGCTTGTGGAAGATTCTATACGTTTCTACTCCAGTTACCTTCCTCATTTGTATAAGATCATCATAAGCCAGTCGCGTAAATTTATGACTGAAGGCCTTAATGAACATCAGAAGGTTGTCAGAATGAGGGGGCGACCAAAGGTAATCCTTGCTACTACTTTTGAAGAAGCAGTTAAAGTCTATGCGAAATATAAAAACAACCTGCTTGGTATTATTTCTGATATCAATATAGTACACAACGGTGAAAGAGATCCAAACGCTGGATTCTCTTTAACGGAGATGATCAGAAGTGACATGGATAAGGATAATGAATATGATGAGATACCTATTTTGCTGCAATCATCGAATGCAGGGAATGAATTAAAAGCCAGGCAGGATTTTAATGTCGGGTTCATCAATAAACATTCGAAGACATTACTGACCGAAATGAGGGAATTTATTATAAAATATTTCGCCTTCGGCGATTTTGTTTTCATGAATCCCGAGAACATGTCTGAGATCGGTAGGGCAAGTGACCTGAAGTCGTTACAGGAGAAAATATTTGATATCCCCGACGAAACCATTTTATATCATATCAGCCATAATCATTTTTCGAAATGGTTTAAAGCAAGAGCTTTGTTTCCTCTTGCAAATATGATGAAGACTTTTGCTCCTGAAGATTTTGCTGACATGGATGAAGTACGGCGTTTTATGTTTGATGCTATTTCCGCTTTCAGGAAAGATAAAGGAAGGGGTGTAATAGCAAAATTCTACAGGGATAAATTTGACGATTATCTCATGTTCGCGCGAATTGGCGAAGGTTCCATTGGTGGTAAAGCCAGGGGACTGGCATTCATTGATTCGATGATAAAGAGGAATTCCCGGTTGGAAACCTACAACGGCGTGCATGTAACTATTCCAAGAACGCTTGTACTCACGACGGATGTTTTTGATGAATTCATGGAAGATAATGACCTGTACCGTATTGGTCTGTCTGAAAGATCTGATGCAGATATTCTACAGCATTTCATAAGTGCCCGCTTACCTTTCAGAATTCATGAAGATCTTTATGCTTTTATATCTCAGACTATGAAACCCATAGCCGTTCGTTCTTCCAGTTTGCTTGAAGATTCTCATTATCAGCCTTTCGCCGGAATTTATAATACTTACATGATTCCCAATTCAAGTAACAATGAAAGAATTGTAATTGAAGAATTAAGTGATGCCATTAAAGCAGTTTACGCTTCTGTTTATTATAAAGACAGCAAGGCATACATGAATGCTACATCCAACGTGATAGACCAGGAAAAAATGGCGGTAGTGCTGCAGGAAGTTTGCGGAACGAATAACGATGGCTTATTCTATCCGACTATTTCGGGTGTCGCCCGGTCGATAAACTTTTATCCGGTTCCACCGGAGCGTTCTGAAGATGGAATTGCTGAAATAGCACTTGGTTTAGGGAAATATATAGTCGATGGAGGCACAGCTATCCGGTTCTCACCGGAAACACCAAAGAACATTCTTCAACTGTCAAACTCTGAAATGGCATTAAGAGAAACTCAGAAAACATTTTATTCGCTGGATGTAAATTCTGAATTTAAACCTTCAGTGGATGACAGTGCGAACCTTTTAAAGCTTCCAATATCAAGAGCTGAGAATAATCCCGGATTTAAATACCTGGCTTCTACATACGATTTTCAGAATAATCAGATAAGAGACGGAATTATAGCTGAGGGCAAAAGAATCATCACCTTTTCAAACATACTTAATTATAATTTATTTCCTTTAGCTGATATTTTACACGACATTCTTTCCATCAGCCAGAAAGAGATGAACAACCCTGTAGAAATTGAGTTTGCTGTGAACCTGAATACGCCAACAGGTCATCCTAAAACATTTTACCTTTTACAGATTCGTCCTATTGTCGATAATGACCAGACTATTGATTCCGACATGGAAGAAACACCATATGATGAAACTGTTGTTTTTTCAGAGCTGGCCTTAGGGAATGGTATTATAAACAACATCAAAGATGTAATATATGTAAAACCTGAGACTTTCAATCCTGCAAAAACAACAGAAATTGCTGAACGTATCGCGTCACTGAATGAATGTTTTATGAAGCAATGCAGTAATTATATCCTGATTGGCCCGGGTCGTTGGGGATCAAGTGATCCCTGGCTTGGAATACCCGTAAAATGGCCACAGATTTCCTGCGCAAGAGTTATCGTCGAGTCTAACCTCGATAATTATCGGATTGATCCCAGCCAGGGTACTCATTTTTTTCACAACCTGACATCCTTCAGAGTTGGCTATTTTACAATTAATCCTTTTATCAACGATGGTTTCTATGATTTACCCTTTCTTGATTCTCAGAAAGCAGAATATGAAGATGAATATATCCGACATGTAAAATTCGATAAGCCACTTTTAGTTAAAATAGACGGAAAAAAGAACAAGGGATTTATCAAAAAACCGTTATAAGTAAATTACTGATAAATATTTTATCATTAAGAGTAATACTTAAATTATTTTCATTACTTTTGTAAGAAATAATAACTAATGATTAATTTTGCATTGTTATTTAGTTCACAATGTTATTTTAATAACAAATTTAAATTATAAACTTAAAATATTGATTTTATGAACGTAGAAAAAACGATGATCGGACTTGAACGGAAAAATCCGGGTGAACTGGAATATTTACAAGCCGTTCGTGAGGTGCTCGAATCACTTGAAACAATAGTAAATGAGAATCCTCAATTTGAAGCAGCCGGAATTATTGAAAGACTTATTGAACCGGACAGAATATTGACCTTTAAAGTGCCATGGGTTGACGACAGTGGGAAGGTATTGGTAAACAGGGGCTTCAGGATTCAGTTCAATGGTGCCATCGGTCCTTATAAAGGCGGGCTGCGTTTTCACCCGAGTGTAAATCTGAGCATTCTTAAATTTCTTGGTTTTGAACAGATTTTTAAAAATGCATTGACAACATTACCGATGGGTGGTGCAAAAGGCGGATCTGATTTCGATCCGAAAGGAAAATCAAATAATGAAATAATGAGATTCTGCCAGTCGTTTATGCTGGAGCTATGGAAAATCATAGGTCCGGAAACAGACGTTCCTGCAGGCGATATCGGAGTTGGCGGAAGAGAAATTGGATATTTATATGGTATGTATAAAAAATTGGCCCGCGAACATACTGGTGTTCTGACTGGTAAAGGGATTAACTGGGGTGGCAGTCTCGTCAGGCCTGAAGCTACCGGCTTCGGCGTAGTCTATTTTGCGGAAGAAATGCTGAAAACAAGAGGGATGTCATTGAGCGGTAAAACAGTAAATGTATCCGGTTTCGGTAATGTTGCCTGGGGCGCAATAACCAAATGCGTACAGCTTGGTGCAAAAGTCCAGACCATCTCGGGTCCTGACGGTTATGTGTTTGATCCTGATGGAATCAGCGGTGAAAAAATTGATTATCTGCTCGAATTAAGAGCATCGAATCAGGATATTGTAAAACCATACACATACCTCTATCCGAATGCTCAGTTTGTACAGGGAAAACGCCCATGGGAAGTGAAATGCGATATTGCTCTGCCTTGTGCAACCCAGAATGAACTTGCCAAAGACGATGCATTACAACTTGTAAACAGTGGTTGTATTTGTGTTTCTGAAGGTGCAAACATGCCCTCAACTCCAGAAGCTATTGAGATTTTTCTTGAAAACAAAATCCTCTATGCTCCGGGAAAAGCCTCAAATGCTGGCGGCGTTGCCACTTCCGGACTTGAAATGACACAAAATTCTATGAAATTAAACTGGAATTCAGAAGAAGTTGATATGAGACTTCACCAGATTATGCGCAATATTCATGAAGCCTGTGTTAAATATGGCAAGAATCAGGATGGATTTGTTAACTATATGAAAGGTGCCAATATTGCTGGTTTTCTGAAGGTCGCAAATGCAATGCTTGATCAGGGAATAATTTAATTTCTCTGAACTTTTTCATGTTTTTAAGTAAAACACTTAGAGGTAGTTTCGGTTTACCCTGAAACTACCTTTTCTTTTTCCCCCTTCACGTAGGATTACTGATTTATTATCTAATTTTGTTTTTAAATTTTTAAACACAATAGTTTTTACTAAATACTACATTACATGCGAATTAACAGGATAAAACAGCATGAGTTATCTATCCAGGAAGAGGATTACGACCTGATGCTCATGGAACCTCTCATGAATAAATACAAAGGGAAAAAAGGAGCTATTATACCTTTGTTGCAGGGAGCACAGAATATTTATGGTTATGTACCCAAAGGCGCATTTTATAAAATCGCTGAAGAAACTGGACTGAAACTGAGTGATCTCTATGGCGTAGCTACTTTCTACGCACAATTCAGGTTGAAGCCTGTAGGTAAAAATATTATCAAAGTATGTCACGGAACTGCCTGCCATGTGCAGAATGCCAATGCTATAACCGACGCTCTGGTTGAAACGCTTGGTGTTAAAGATGGTGAAACTACAGAGGATCGTTTGTTTACCCTTGAATCTGTTGCTTGTCTGGGATGCTGCTCCCTTGCACCGGTAATGATGATTGGCGAAGATACTTTTGGAAAACTCACGGGCGATCAGGCCGTGAAAATTGTGAAGAATATAAAAATTAATGAAACTAAATAACCTCCTATGGAAACCACAAAAGTAATTGTAGGATTGGGAAGTTGTGGTATTGCTGCCGGTGCAAACAAGACTTACAACAAGATCCTCGCGCTGAAAGAAGCAGATAAACTGACTTTTGAACTTAAAAAAACAAGTTGTATAGGGATGTGTTACAGGGAGCCCCTTGTTGAAGTTATTGACAGTTCAGGTTCATACATGTACGGTGATATGGATGAGGGAAAAGCCATCGAAATGATTGAAAGTCATATCAAACAAGGTGTGCCCATTAAAGATTATATTGTTAGTTCTGATGTGTATGATTCTTCTGATAATGAGTTTCTTAACCAGCAGGTGAGAATAGTTCTCAGAAACTGTGGCCGCATCGATCCTGAGTCATTGGATGAATATGAGTCAAGGGATGGGTACAGGGCAATTAAAAATATCATTGAAGATAAAATTACTTCAGAAAGTGTTATTCAGACACTGCTCGATTCCGGATTAAGAGGCAGGGGAGGCGGAGGGTTCCCGACCGGGATGAAATGGAGGTTTGCCGCCAATAATAAATCTGATGAGAAGTTTTTAATCTGCAACGCTGACGAGGGAGACCCTGGCGCCTTTATGGACAGGTCAGTATTAGAGGGAGATCCCCATTCGGTTTTAGAAGGTATGATCATTGCCTCCTATGCTATTGGGGCAACTTCAGGATATATCTATTGCAGGGCAGAATACCCGCTGGCAATTAAACGTCTTAATATTGCTATCGGTCAGGCCAGAGAAAGAGGCTATCTCGGAAAAAACATCCTGGGCAAAGAAGGATTTAATTTCGACCTTTTTATTAAAGAAGGTGCAGGTGCATTTGTTTGTGGTGAAGAAACAGCTTTGATAGCATCCATTGAAGGAGAGAGAGGAATGCCTCGTAAGCGGCCTCCTTTCCCTGCAGTTTCCGGGCTTTGGAGAAAACCTACAAATATCAATAACGTTGAAACTTTTGCGAATGTTCCGTGGATTGTTCTTAAAGGAGCCGCTGAATTCGCTAAATACGGAACTGAAAAAAGTAAAGGAGCAAAAGTTTTTGCCCTGGCAGGTAAAATAAAACGCTCAGGTCTGGTTGAAGTTCCTATGGGAATAACTATACGGGATATTATTTTTAAACTCGGTGGCGGCATCAAGAATGATAAAAAATTCAAGGCTGTTCAGCTGGGTGGCCCTTCAGGAGGGTGTATACCCGAATACCTTTCCCATACTATTGTTGATTATGATTCGGTCAATGCAACAGGGGCTATCATGGGATCAGGAGGGATGATTGTGATGGACGAAACCACCTGCATGGTGGATGTAGCTAAATTTTTCCTCAACTTTACCCAGGAAGAGTCATGTGGTAAATGCACATTCTGCCGCATCGGAACAAAAAGAATGCTCGAGATCCTGGAGAAAATTTCGAAAGGTGAAGGAAAAGAAGGTGATATTGAACGTTTGGAAGAACTTGCCTACCAGATCAAGGATAATTCACTCTGTGGTTTAGGCCAGACTGCGCCAAATCCTGTATTGACCACACTTAAATATTTCAGGGATGAATATCAGGCTCATATCAGGGATAAAAAATGTCCGGCCAGGGTATGTAAACCATTGCTTACGTATGAAATCACGAAAGGGAAATGTACCGGCTGTACTGTATGTGCAAAGATTTGCCCCACACAGGCCATCACAGGTGAAAGGAAATTATTGCATCATATTGACCAAAGCCTGTGTATAAAATGCGGTTCATGCTATACCAAATGTAAATTTGATGCGATCAGCATAATATAACCCAGGGATTTTAAAAGCTTATACTTCAATTATTAATACTGAACAAAATGAGTGAGAATTTGAATATTACACTAAACGGAAAAAACGTCATTGGTTTTAATGGTGAAACCATACTTGAGACTGCCAGGAGATATGGTATAGAAATACCCACATTATGTAATGATGAACGCCTTGAACCATATACTTCATGCTATATATGTGTCGTAGAAGTTGAAGGGATGAGAGGATTGCAACCTTCGTGTTCTACAAAAATAACTGAAGGGATGCGTATCGAGACTAACAGCGGCAAGATCTTTAAAGCCAGAAAGATGGCACTGGATCTGATGCTGAGCAATCACTACGCTGATTGTATAGGACCCTGCAAACAAACCTGCCCTGCCGGAGTTGATGTACAGGGATATATCTCCTATATCGAAAAAGGCATGTTCAATGATGCAGTTGCTTTAATAAAGGAAACAAATCCTTTACCTGCCATTTGCGGAAGGGTATGCGTACGTCCATGCGAAGTGGCTTGCAGGAGAAACCTTCTGAATGAAGGTAGTGCCGTTGGTATTGATTATATGAAAAGATTTGCGGCTGATTATGATCTCCAATCAGGGAATAAATTTATACCAGCTGTAAAACCATCCACAGGGAAAAAAATTGCTGTCATTGGAGCAGGCCCTGCAGGATTATCTGCTGCTTTTTTCCTTCAGAAAGAAGGTCATCAGGCAGATATTTATGAAGCAAGTCCAAAAGCAGGCGGTTGGCTCAGGTACGGAATACCCGAATACCGCTTGCCCAATGATCTGCTTCAGAAAGAAGTGGATAATATTACGGAAATCGGAGTCAATATTTTTTATAATATGAAACTGGGGCAAAATCTGAATTATAAAGCCCTCCAGTATAAATATGATGCCATTATCCTTGGCATAGGTTCGCAGGCGGGAACTTCCATAGGTTGTGAAGGGGATGATGCCGGTAATGTTTTCTCCGGTATTGACTTTCTGAAAAAAATGGAGCTATCGGGTGAAAAATACAATTTTAAAGGTAAAACAGTGGCCGTGATAGGCGGTGGAAATACTGCCATGGATTGTTGCAGGTCATCTTTGCGTTGTGGTGCCGATAAAGTATTTGTCATATATCGCCGTACTGAAAAAGAAATGCCTGCTAACCCCATAGAAATCCATGAGTCCAAGTTGGAAGGCGTTGAATATATGTTTCTTACTGCTCCTGTTAAGGTTAATAAAGATAAAGCAGGGAATCTGAAATCAATTACCTGCCTGAAAATGGGATTAGGTGAACCTGATGCTTCGGGAAGAAGAAGACCTGTCCCTATACCGGGTTCTGAGATTGAAGTTGTGGTTGATTATGCTCTTGCAGCTATTGGTCAGAAGACAATCGCCGAATTCATTGATGAAGTAAACAGAAATACGGATAAAGGGGTTTTACGTTAAATAAATGGGGCGATCTGGATGCGAATCCGAATACGTTGCAATCAGGAGTTAACAGTATTTTTGCTGCCGGTGATGGGGTTACAGGACCGGCTACTCTAATTCAGGCAGTTGGACAGGCGAGGATTGCAGCCAGGAGTTGTCACCAATATCTTATGGGATTACCTGTTGAACCGGCAAAGAAAGAATTTTTAAGTAAAAGAGATAATTTTAAAGTCCAGGTTAAAGAAGATTATATTGAGAAGTATCCCAAACAGGCCAGGAATGAAATGCCCACATTAGAGCCTTCAGAAAGAAATAATTTTTCAGAAGTCGAACTGGGTTATGAAAACTCTGAAATAGCCGTTACGGAAGCTCAAAGATGCCTGGAATGCGGTTGTTCTGAATATTTTAAATGTGATCTGAAAAAATATGCTACTGAATATGACGTAGATCAAAAGAAATATCCCGGCGATTTCAGAGAATATCAGGTTGATTTTCGCCATCCCTATATTGAAATTGACAGCAACAAATGTATTCTTTGCTCAAGGTGCGTCAGGATTTGTAAGGAGGTTGTCGGCGCAAATGCGTTAGGTCTGGTCAACAGAGGTTTCAAAACCTATGTGACTCCCTGCATGGGACTATCACTCCAGGATACGACCTGTGAAAGCTGCGGGATGTGTATATCAACTTGTCCTACGGGAGCTCTTTCGGAAAATGTTTCGTTCAAACCCGGTCCGGTGAAACTCGATACTATAGATACCATTTGTAACTACTGTTCGGTTGGATGTGAAATTTCAATTCATCACCGCAATAGCTTTGTAATGCAGGTTACAGGGAAAAAAGGTAAAATTAATATGGATGGCAATATTTGCCGATATCCGAAATTCGGTTACCTGTATTTCAACGATAAAAACAGATTGACTAAGCCATTGTTAAAAACAGGCGGAAAATATGAAGCGATCAGTTTTGAAGAAGCCCTGAATATCATAACCTATAAAATAAAGAGTGTAGATCCCGATCAAAATGCTTTTTTTGCAGGAGCCAGGCTAACCAATGAAGAGATGTATCTGGTTCAAAAGCTGGCAAGGTTCGGTGCTAAAACAAATAATGTTTACAGTTTCCATTACCTTAACAGAGGTACAGCATATCAGTTTAATTCGGATTCAAATGCACCTTTTGAGCAGTTAAGCGGTGCAAGTAAAATTTTCCTGCTGGGTTCAGAAATTAATATGGAGAATGCTGTACCCGGTTTTATGATCAGTAACCTGCGGTATACAAAAGGAATCCCTGTTGATTTGATCACAACAGATAAGGATAATAAAATGATTCATAAAGTGGATAATGTCCTACAGGTAAAGGATTATTACTATTTTGTAAAAGCCGTTAACCATTATCTTTTATCCAACAATTTGCAGAATATGCTCTATATTGAAGGCAATTGTGAGAATTATAATGAATACAGGAAGAGCATTCTTAAGGAAGATTTTAAATTTCTGGTTGAAAAAGGAGCCTGTTGTGAGGAATGTGTTGTCAGATTTGCAGAGGATTTTAATAAGCAGATGAATGCCATTCTGGTATACGCGGAAAAGCAACTGAATTCCGTAACCTGTACAGAAATAATGAATCTGGCCATGATCACCGGCAAGTTGGGCAAAACATCGAATGGATTGATATCACTGAAAGAAAAGAATAATTCTCACGGACTGTTCGATATGGGAATAGCTCCTGAACTTGGTACGGGAGGAGTTTCAGTGACTGATGAGTGTTACCAGGCCAAGGTGAAAGAAAAATGGAATATGAAGGAGTTCCCCCGGAATGTAATTCATAACCCGGTTGAATCACTGGAAAAAGGTAAAATGAAGAATTTGTTCATCTTCGGCGAAGATCCTATAGGTTGTGCTATCGATAAAAAGAAGGTTGCAAACTGGATTAAGAAAGCTGATTTTGTGATGGTTCAGGATTATTTTATGACTGAAACAGCTCAGGAAGCTGACCTAATACTGCCATATTCTTTTCCTCTGGTATCAGGTGGAAGTTATACCAACACACAAAAAGTCATTCAGAAATTCGAAGAAAACCCGGGTTTTGATTCAGGTATCGAAAAACCAGCGTTCCGCCAGCTCGGAGAATTGCTTGAGAAATTCGGTGCAGTTAAATACGAAGATGTCGTTGATGTGATGATGGAAGTGATTTCCCTTCTTCCTGATAACCAGTCTGATAAATATGGGTTTGTGTATACTTCGCCAAGTTCTGAGGAAAGGATGTTTAATGACGGATGTGACTATCTGATTAAATATTTTAACTCAGCCTTTTGAATTAATAAATTAAATAAATATGTATATTTGTATTAAAAGGATTTCTAACAGAAAAAATTAATAACATGACAGGAATTAACTTTCTTTCGCTGGATGTAAAATGTCCTTTTTGCGGTAAATCTTTAATGGACAATGAGCATAAAATCGATAATGCCAACAGCATTAAAATGATCATTGAACTTCCCGGAAAAAAAGGATTTATCAGGTTGAGCTCAATTTTTGGAAGCTATAATTATCAGGTGGATTTTGATGTTAAAAATGGTGAAGTGTCAAGATTCTACTGTACGCATTGTAAAACAGAACTTATCTCAAAAGATTTTTGTACTGTATGTGATGCGCCCATGGTTTCACTGGTGCTGGATATGGGTGGCAAAATAAATTTCTGTACCCGTAAAGGATGTCAGAATCACAATATTGGTTTTGAAGACCTGACACTGGCATTAAAAAAATTCTACCAGGAATTTGGTTTACGAGGGAGGCAGATCCTGGAGGATTTTCTCATCCCACCAAAAGAATATGTTCATGAACAAACGGAGGATGAGGAAAATAAAGAAATTCTTGAAACTGGTTCATTCCTGCAAAGTTATTGCCCTCATTGCATGAAAAGCCTGATTGAGAATGATATGTTGAAACTGAAAATTATTAATCTGAACGAAGAAGAAGGCTATATTATGCTTAGTCCATATCTCAATGTTTTTTCTTCAAAATCAACGATTTATCTCCCTGAGGATAAAAATATTTCCAATATTATTTGTTTCCATTGTGACAAAAGTCTTATCGTAAAAAATGGCAAGTGTGAAAGGTGTGGAACTGCAATGGCTAAAATTCTCGTAAGTGCCCGTACAAAAATGATTGATTTTTATATCTGTTCCCGTAAAGGTTGTACATGGCATGGCTTAAGTAAAAAAGATCTCGAAGAAATCCGCCTTGAGGATAGCATGGAATGGTAGGTTGTTGTTTTTTATCTGAAATTATTAATAAAAACCAAAAATCAATATATGTTTCAGATAGTAAGAAAACAGGAATTGGCAAAAGGCACTATTATCAGGTTTGATATTAGTGCTCCTAAAATTGCTAAGAAAATCCTCCCCGGGCAATTTGTAATTTTAAGGGTTAATGAAACCGGTGAGCGTATTCCCTTGACTGTTGCAGACAAGGACGCTTTTGCTGGTGTTATAACTGTGATTTTTCAGGTTGTAGGAAAAACAACAGCGCTCATGCGTTCTCTCCGCGATGGTGATATGATTAAGGATGTTGTCGGCCCATTGGGCAGACCCGCTCATGTCCATAAGATTGGAACTGTGGTGATGGTAGGAGGAGGGACAGGAACTGCCATATTATACCATGTAGCCAAAGCTTTCAAGGAAGCCGGCAATTTTGTGATAAGTATCATTGGTGCAAGAGATAAAGATATGCTTATACTGGAAAATGAAATGGATGTTATCTCCGATGATCTTGTAGTTATGACTGATGACGGAAGTAACGGATTCAGAGGCTTTGTTACCGATCCGCTTAAAAAATATCTTTCAGAAAGATCGGATGTCAAGCTTGTTTACGCTATTGGTCCGATAATTATGATGAAGAACATTTGTAAAATTACAAAAGAATATAATATTCCGACTATGGTGAGCCTAAACCCTATTATGATTGACGGCACAGGTATGTGCGGTGGTTGCAGGGTTAAGGTTGCTGATAAAACTCAGTTTTGCTGCGTTGATGGTCCTGACTTTAATGGTCATGAAGTAGATTTTGAAGAACTCGAAAAAAGGAATTCCTTATATCTTAAGGATGAAAAAACTTCCTTATTGTTTTCAATCCGTTAAATTTAAAACTTCTTCATTATGTTAGAACAGGATGTTAAATATTTAAAGTTCAAAACGTATCTCAATACGTATTGTCCTCATTGTCATCAGAGCTTCAATATTGAGAAAAAAGATCTGAAACAACTGGAATTTAAAGGGCTGTATAAAGGGTCGGAAATTGATGTATTTCTCAGTCCCTACCTCGACGTGTTTGACTCTGAAACTTCTGTCCCTGTTGCTTCTGATGACCTGCTTGAAGATCTGATTTGCCCTTTTTGTAAAAAAAGTCTGATTAATAAACAAGTCCCATGCGGCGAATGCGGATCACCTGTAGGTGAGGTCATCATCTCTGCATTATCTAAACTGATACCTTTTTTTATTTGCCTCAAAAAAGGGTGTGAATGGCATGGATTGACTAAAGCGGATGAGAGAAAAATCAAACTGAAAATTCCCAGGCAGGAGATGCCTGAACAGGACCAGACTTTAAGAATTCACAATCATCAGGAAGTACCTTATGGATTTACAACAGAACTGGCCTCCCTTGAAGCCGGTAGATGTTTACAGTGCAAAATTCCTAAATGTGTGGACGGATGCCCTGTAAACGTTGATATACCTAATTTTATCCGGTTAATGAGGGAGGATGATTTTGATGGAGCTGCTAAAAAAATTAAAGAAAGGAATGTATTCCCTGCAATTTGCGGAAGAGTTTGCCCTCAGGAAAGCCAGTGTGAAGCTAAATGTGTGCTGGGAATTAAGGACAGACCTGTTGCAATTGGACGCCTGGAGAGGTTTGTTGCAGACTTTGAAAGAAAAATGGAATTGGTTAAAATTCCTGTTGTTAAACATAAAACGAACAAAAGAATTGCTATTGTTGGTTCAGGACCCGGAGGACTTACCTGTGCAGCTGACATGGCATTGCACGGATATTCAGTTACCGTGTTTGAAGCCCTGCATGAACTGGGAGGTGTTCTTACCTATGGTATCCCTGAATTCCGGCTGCCTAAATCAATAGTCCAGTTCGAGATCAATTATCTCAAGGAACTCGGTGTAAGGTTTGAAGTGAACCATATCATCGGTACCTTGCTTACTATTGACGAACTGCTTGAAAATTTCGATGGTGTCTATATAGGAGTTGGAGCAGGATTACCGACATTTATGGGAATTGATGGCGAAAGTCTTGGAAATGTATTTTCATCGAATGAATACCTTACCCGAATGAATCTCATGAAAGCATATATGTTTCCTGAATATGATACTCCTATGCCCCGGGGAAATAAGGTCGTGGTTGTAGGTGGTGGTAACGTTGCTATGGACTGTGCCCGCACCGCCATCAGAACAGGTTCTTCAGAAGTTTATATTGTATACCGGCGCTCACGGAATGAATTGCCTGCCCGTGCTGAAGAAGTTCATCATGCCGGTGAAGAAGGCATAAAATTCCGCCTGCTGACCAATCCCATTCGCTTTATTGGAACAGACTATAATGCAGTTAAAGCCGTAGAATGTATTACAATGGAACTCGGTGAACCTGATCAATCCGGCAGAAGAAAACCTATTCCGGTTCCTGATTCAAATTTTATTATTGAATGTGACCTGGCCATTGTTGCTATTGGCACAGGCCCTAATCCAATTCTGTTCAATACTACTCCTAACCTCAGAAGAAATAAATGGGGGTATATTGATACAGACCCGGTAACAATGGAAACTTCTATTGAATATGTATATGCCGGTGGAGATATAGTTACAGGATCAGCCACGGTTATTGAAGCCATGGGCGCAGGCAGGATGGCAGCTAATGCCATGCATAAAAAAATATCGGAAAAGACAGATAAAAAATAAATCATTTAATTATTATAATTTTTATACAATATGGAAGATTTTACAACAATAGATGGCATTTTGAATTTTGCCATTGCTGGCGAACAGGAAGCTATTGAGTTTTATACCGAGTTAAGCAGGCAGACAAACAATGAATACATGAAAGAAGTCTTTGAGCAGTTTGCCAGGGAAGAAATGGGACATAAAGTAAAACTGTTGAAAGTGAAGAACGATGGACTGAATAATCAATGGGTTGAAAAAGTCAATGATATGATGATTGCTGATTACCTCGTTGATCTCCTCCCGACACCCGGTATGAATTATCAGGAAGCACTTATTATAGCGATGAAAAAAGAAAAAGCAGCCTATAAGCTTTATATGACACTTTCTGAAAAGACTTCAAACACCGAATTGAAAAATATTCTTATTGGTTTAGCCAATGAAGAAGCCAAACACAAACTGAGGTTTGAACTTGAATACGATGAATTTGTTTTAAGAGAAAATTAAACCTGATTTTATTATTTGCCTCTGATTACGGTAAGACTTCCCGTTTTCTCTCCGTTTTTCAGTACCCCTTTATAAGTAAGGACAAAGAAATATGTTCCATCAGGTAGTCCTTTAGCATCCCATTGATCGCTGTCAGGCAGGTAATTCTGTTTCTGATATATTTTTGTTCCCCAGCGGTTATATATGGTAAGTGTGTTCCCTATGTAATTATCGAGGTGAACAATATTGAAATATTCATTGATGCCATCGCCGTTAGGGGTGATTACATTGGGGAAAATCAGATCATCTTCCAGAATATAAATAGTAATATGTGCCGTGTCAATACAGCCGTGTTCAGATGTTACAGTAAGAATAACATCATATGCACCGGGATGTTCATAGGAATGAGCAGGGTTAGGGTCAGTGGATGTGAAAGGTTCAGGTTTATCCGCAAAATTCCAGTCCCATGTTGCAGCATCTATAGATGAACTTCCGTTAAAATTAATCATATTGTCAACAAAACTTGCAATGGTAGGGTTTGCCCTGGCATCTGCCCGCGGGGTTTTATATACAGTCAGATAATCGGTTTTTACCAAGGTATCTGAACAACCTTCACGGGTGGTAACAATTAATGTTACTGTGTATATGCCATCAGAATAGGTGTGGTTGGGGTTAGGACTTGTCGAATTTCCTCCGTCACCAAAATTCCAGGAGTGTATATTAATAAGATTAGCCGGTACGCTGTTATCTGTAAATTGAATATTAAGAGGTTCACAGCCATTCACACGGTTAGTCTGAAAGGCAGCATCAGGCGACTGGAAGACATCGATTGGCAAAGTTGTTGTCGATGTACAATTATTCTCAGTAACAGTCAGGCTCACATGGTGCACCCCTGGTGTGGTCCAGTTGATAATATATGGCCCTGAACCACTGCCACTGATGATATTTCCGTTATCGAAATCCCATGTATAGGAAGCGTTGGGTGTGCCACTGCCTGTGTAGCTAATAAGTGCATCATAATGAGAACAGAGAGTTTGTGGCATGGTAAAAGTGGATGAGGGAACAGCATAAACAGTAACCTGATTGGTTGTAACGGTCGAAAGGCAATTATTCTCTGTTACCTGAAGAGTCACATCATAAACTCCGGCATTTTGCCAGTTGATATGATATGGGCCGGCTCCTGAGCCGCTTGTAATTGTTCCGCCTGAGAAGTTCCAGTTGTATGTTGCATTAACCGATGCATTCCCCCTGTATGTTATGGTAGAGTTAGCATCGTTGCAGACTGGATCAGTAACAGTGAAATCGGAGGTAGGTTGCTGATTGACCGTGATAGGCATAGTGGTCTGCGTGGATACACAGTTGTATTCGCTTACAGAAAGAGTTACATTATAAGTCCCACCGGCTGGCCAGTTCACCAGATAGGGTCCCTGTCCGCTGCCTGAAATAACAGTGCCGCCGTTAAAATCCCAGGTATAGGTAGCGGTAGGTGCTCCTGTACCGGTGTAGGTTATTGTGGCATTCTGGTCAGAACAAATAACAGGTGTAATAGTAAAATCAGACGTAGGTATCGGATGAACGATCACAGTAACATTATCAGTTGCTGTATTAGAAGGGTTAAGTGGGTCGACAATCGTAGCTGAATAAACATTTGTGCCGACAGGAGGAGTAAAAGGGGGAACATTACCACCGGAATAGGGAAAACCTGATTGTGTCGGGTTAGCTCCCCATGTAATACTTTGACCTGCAGGACAATAGATATTGACATTATCCAAACCCCAGTGATCATAATCGTTGTCGGTAACCTGTTCCTGGTGCCATCTGAAACGTGTGCTTGTTGAAATGCCACCGGCCGGAACAGTGTAACAGTAGTTATGCCAGGTTGTGAAAGGAGTGTTCCCGGATCCTACTGAACTGCCTTGTCCAACCCATTGGTTGTTTGAAAAAAACTGTCCGTCAGGACGAAAGTAAATGATACTTTGCCATGGCCCGTTATTGACAGAATATTGAAGTTCCACTCCTTCATCAACTTCGTCGGGACCTTCGCAGGGTGAATTCTGGCCCTGAATAGCAAAACGCAGATCAAAACAAATCTGACATCCCCCGGCAGATACATCGAAAGGTGCTGTTGTCAGATCGCGCGGAAATGAAGATGCACTCCCGATCCACAGGTATGTTGTTCCGTCAGAACCTGCTCCGCATGGGTTGTTAAACATGGGAGAACAATTTGATTGCCATCCGCTGCCAATTTGTCCGTTATTGAAATTGTTGCTCATCAGGTAATTACATATACCGTTTGCCTGTAACTCAATCAGGGTGCCGGCACAAACCTCGAGCCGTTCCGTGCTTGGACCATTAATCCCTGCAGTAATATTGCACTGTGACTGTACAGTAATTGATTGCAAAATAACACTGATGCAGAAAATGATATAGAGTAATTTCTTCATTATTATTATGGAATTAATTGGCAGGATAAACTTTCAGGTTTTCAAGTTCGAAACGCGTTAATACAGGCATGTCCTTGTAATTCAGTATTCTTGAACAAATTTTTAAAGCTCTGAGTGATCCGGTATCACAACATGCTTCTATACTTTCATCTGCTTTTATTTCGATACTGTAATGATACTCCGGGTTCGTGGAATTACAGTTGATACATTTGCCGTCATACCATATCCTTCTGTCCCATTCTGCTTTTAGCTTAACTTCAGTTGTATTTACAAACTTAAATAAAATATATTCTTTATGGCTTCCTTCCATATCATTATGACATTCAGAGTATTTGTAATAAATTTTCATTCCGTTCTTTTCCGAATACAATTGCCATTCATTCCCTGCATTAGCTCTGATAAACAAAGCCATCATACACATAATTAAAATGATTTTATTGAATTTCATTGCGACTGGGATTAAATTTACAGACAAATATATAGATTTAAACAATTCAGAATATAAAATATCTGAAAAATCATGGGAAAGACACTATTTATTAAATATAGGTTGTCTTTGATAAAGCTTCCTCACGGCCAAATAAAAAAAATGTTGACATCTAAACAACGGGAGACTTTAGGTAATTTAAATTAAATTTGCATCATAAATTATGACTCATGCTTTTTCTTCATTCCATATACCTGGTTGGTCTAGTAACCTTGTCAATTCCGGTAATCATCCACCTGTTTAATTTCAGACGATATAAAAAAGAATATTTCAGTAATGTAAGCTTTATTGAGGAAATACAGTTAAAAACAAAGAAACAGTCGCAGCTCAGACATATTCTTGTTATGATAATCAGGATGCTTGCGTTGGCTGCCCTCGTTTTTGCTTTTGCTAATCCGTATATTCCGCTGAAAGAGAACACCATCAATACCGGGGGAAAGACACTGGTGAGTATATATATTGATAATTCTTTCAGCATGGAGGCTAATAATGCAAACGGAAGGCTTTTAGATGCCGCTAAGAATAAGGCTCTTGAGATTGCTTCAGCATTTGGTAATGCTGATCTGTTTCAACTCGTGACCAATGACTTTGAAGGAAAGTACCAGCGGTTCGTTTCAAAAGATGAATTTGAACAGGCTGTTAAAAATATTGATATTTCTCCTGCTTTCAGAAGTATTGATGGAGTTGTAAAGCTGCAGAACGACTTATTATCGCAGTATAACAGCAAATCCAAAAGGGTTTTCCTTATTTCTGATTTTAGAAACAATGTCCCTGCTAAAATCAGTAAATCTCATATTGACTCAACTATAAGTGTTTTTATTGTCCCTCTAAAAGCAAATGAATATAACAATGTATATATAGATTCATGTTGGTTTGAAAGACCTTTTCAGCAAAAGGGAAAAAACCTCCTGCTTAAAGTTCTTGTTAAAAATGCTTCTGAAACAGAATATGAGAAACTTCCACTGAAACTGACCGTGAACAACAGGCAGAAAGCACTTTCATCCTTTGATCTTAAACCGGGAGGGTCAGCAGAGATTTCTTTATCGTATTCGCATAACGACACTGGCTTTCAAAGAGCGGTTCTTGAAATTAATGATGCGCCGGTTACTTTCGATGATAAACTTTACTTTTCATATACGGTGAATAAATACATTAACATTTTATATATATCAGACAAGCAGGTAAATAAGTACTTCAGACTGGTATATAGTGTTGATTCGTCATTTAACTTCAGGGAACAACCAATAGGAAAGCTGGATATCTCATCCTTTCCGGCAACAGATCTCATGATTGTTGATGGTATTGAAAATTTTTCCTCAGGGTTTACGCAGGAGATAGTAAATTTTCTGAACTCAGGTGGCTCTCTCATCATAGTTCCAGCCCCTGGTGCGGATGTATCCGGATACAATATATTTCTGTCTGCTGTAAGCGCGAATTCAATAGCTTCAGCCGATACATTTAAAACGAGAATTAGTGAAATTAATCTGAATCATGCAGTATACAGGGATGTATTTGAAAAGGTGCCGGAAAACATGGAGTTTCCAATGATTTTTTATCATTATCGTTTTAACAGATCGTCGCAATCTCTCTCCGAATTTCTGCTGAAACTTCAGAATAGCGACAACTTTCTCGAGGTTAATCACCTGAATAAGGGGACTGTTTATATGTTTGCTTCCCCGCTGGATCTCCATTACACTGATTTTGTCAAACAACCTGTTTTTGTACCTACACTGTTAAAAATTGCATTTTTAAGCAGGGCTGAAAACAAGCTCTATTATCAGATCGGAGCAAACGAACCTGTTGAACTAAGGCAGATGGTATTGCCCAAAAGCGAAGTGCTGAAACTGAAGGAAGAAAATGGCCGCTTTGAATTTATTCCGGAGTTGAGGCATTCCGACTCCCGTATCTTTTTATTCACCAATAATCAGGTCAAGGAGGCCGGAAATTATTCCGTTTTGAATGGAAATGAAGAAATTCTTCCTGTGTCGTTTAATTATAACAGGAAGGAATCTTCAGCTGGGACATATGATCCTGCTAAAACTGAAAAAATGCTTAATGATGTTGGACTTAAAAATATTACCTTTATTGATAAAACCGATAAACCCATTACCGGAGAGATAAAAATTCTGATGCAGGGCAAAGCCCTGTGGAAGTTGTTTATTTTATTTGCCCTGATATGTCTTGCTGCTGAAGTAGTGTTGTTAAGAATCTGGAAACCTTAATCAGGTCAGAATGTTAAAAAAAATCATTTTATTCGATTTCGATGGCACTCTTGCCGATTCATTTATGTTCCTGATCGACTTCACTAACCGCTATGCGGGAAAATTCGGGTTTAAAGGCATTCCCCTTGATGATCTGGGATCGATGAGAGATCTGAGCGCTAATGACCTAAGAAAATCCCTCGGTGCGAGTTTGCTCCATATACTTATCCTTGCACCAAAATATAAAAGACAACTTACACGTTCAATAGCCGGGCTTCATATTTTCGATGGCGTGAAAACGCTTTTAAAACAGTTGAAAGATGAAGGACATTTGCTCGGGATAGTCACATTTAACTCTAAGAAAAATGTACATGGATTTCTTAATACACATCAGATTGTGCCTTTTTTTGAATTCGTCAAAACTCCGGGTGTACTGACCGGAAAAGCAGGGATATTAAAAAAGATAAAAGAAATATACCAGGATAAAGGTTACCAGCTGATTTACATCGGTGATGAAGTGATGGACGTAGAAGCTACTCGTAAGGCAGGTGTACCGATGATTGCCGTGACATGGGGCTATAACTCCCGCAAATCACTTGAAAAAGCTTCACCTGAATATATTGTGGATGATCCGCAGAAAATTCTGAAGATTATTAATCAGATGTAGAACTTTGAAATTGTTCAGATTTGTCTGATGATACTGACAAGACCGTCAGGTGTCATCCTGCTTTGTTCCCCTGTGCTCATATTTTTAACACTGAGAAGGTTCTCATTCATTTCGGTCTCACCAACCAGGACAACATAGGGGATTTGTTTCCGGTCAGCATATGCCATTTGCTTTTTCATCTTACCCCTGTCGGGGAATAGTTCTGCTGCAATGCCTTCATTTCTTAATGAATTGACAATGTTCAGGCAGTAAAGTTCCTCTTTTTCACCAAAGTTGACGAACAAAACCCTGCTGTTGGCTGTGATCATATCAGGGAAGAGATTCAACTCAGAAAGTACGTCATAAATTCTGTCAGCACCAAAAGAAATACCCACACCTGAAATACCCGGTAAACCGAAAATACCCGTAAGATTGTCATATCTGCCACCACCGCATACACTTCCTATGTTAATGTCAACAGCTTTAACCTCGATGATGGCACCGGTATAATAATTCAGTCCACGGGCAAGCGTAAGATCAAGTTCCACAGGGCTTTTTACCGATAGGCCAGGCAGGTAATTAAAAATGGTATTCATCTCCACCAAACCCAGCTTCCCCGATTCTGAATTGCTGAGTAAGACTTCCAGTTTCTTCATTTTTTCTTCATTACTGCCTTTAAGCATGATTACAGGCTTTAGTTTTTCGATGGCTTCAGAAGAAATTCCTTTTGATGCCAACTCTTCGTTCACGTCAGCAATGCCTGTTTTATCGAGTTTGTCGATAGCAATGGTAATATCAGATATCTTTTCAGTTTCACCGATATAATCGGAAATGCCCTGCAATATCTTTCTGTTATTGACTTTAATGATAACATTGACGTTGAGTTTGCTGAAAATCTTATCGATGATCTGAATAAGTTCAACTTCATTAAGAAGTGAATCACTGCCTATAACGTCAGCATCGCACTGGTAAAACTCACGGTAACGGCCCTTCTGGGGACGGTCAGCACGCCAGACAGGCTGAAGCTGGTAGCGCTTAAAAGGAAAATTGATTTCGTTTTGATGCATTACCACATAACGGGCAAAAGGAACTGTAAGATCGTATCTCAGTCCTTTTTCACTGATATAAGTGCTGAGTTTCTGAGAAGAAGAATAAGTGTCATTGCTTTTAACTTCAGAAAGGAAATCGCCACTGTTCAGTATTCTGAATAAAAGTTTGTCGCCTTCATCGCCGTATTTTCCAAGCAAGGTTGACAAATATTCCATGGAAGGTGTTTCCAGAGGTTGATATCCAAACAACCTGAAGGTGCTTTCAATAGAATTGAAAATATACTTTCTCCTGAGCATTTCTTCAGGGCTAAAGTCGCGGGTACCTTTGGGTATCGATGGTTTGCTTATATTCATACAGGCATATTTGATGCAAAGATATTCAGAACCGGTGAATTTTCAAACTTCATTTTTTATACAGCAAAATCAAAGTGTAAGCTTGCCCTTTCTTTAGATATATTTAATATTCTAAATCTGAGAATATCGTTGTTTTTTTATAATTTTGTTGTGAAGTAACAGATCACAAATAAATAACATATTATACATGCAAAAGATATTATTATTAGGCGATGAAGCAATAGCTCAGGCGGCTATCGATGCGGGATTGTCAGGAGTATATGCTTATCCGGGTACGCCTTCAACGGAGATTACCGAGTACATTCAGCACAGCAAAAAAGCCAAAGAAAAAGGGATTCACTCTACCTGGTCATCCAATGAAAAGACAGCCATGGAATCCGCTATAGGTATGTCATATGCCGGCAAAAGAACCATGGTATGTATGAAACACGTCGGACTTAATGTTGCAGCCGATCCGTTTATAAACTCAGCTCTTACTGGTGCCAGCGGAGGTATGATTGTGGTTGCTGCTGACGATCCTTCTATGCATTCATCCCAGAATGAACAGGATTCGAGGTTCTATGGAAAGTTTGCCATGATCCCAATACTTGAACCTTCAAATCAGCAGGAAGCTTATGATATGGTATTTCATGCATTTGAAATATCTGAAAAGTTTGAGATCCCTGTGATGCTTAGGATAACAACACGCTTAGCCCATTCCAGAGCGGGCGTTTTACGCAAAGAAGCGATAGAACAAAATAAAATAAGTTTACCGAAGAACCTGCGTCAGTTCGTTTTACTCCCTGCCATAGCACGCCAGCGATATAAAGTACTATTGAAGAACCAACCAATATTTGAGAACGAATCGGAAAATTCAGGCTTTAACAGTTATTCCGACGGGCAGGATAAAAGTATGGGTATCATCACTTCGGGTATCGCTTATAACTATCTCAGCGAGAATTATCCGGGGCAGGATATAAAGTATCCTGTGTTAAAAATAGGACAGTATCCTCTTCCCCGCAAACTTATTGAAAAGATGTACTCAGAATGCAAAGAAATTCTTGTTCTGGAAGAAGGTGCTCCGGTAATTGAGGATTCTCTGAAGGGTTATCTCGGAATAGGGAAAAGAGTGAAAGGGAGACTCGACGGTACAGTGCCGCGTGATGGCGAGCTAAATCCAAATATTGTTGCTGTTGCTCTTGGTATGAAAGATACCCGTGGAAGTGAAGTCCCTTCACTTACCGCAGGGCGTCCTCCTTCACTTTGTAACGGATGCCCTCATATTGATACTTATAAGGCTTTGGGCGAAGCATTGGCAGATTATTCAAAAGGACGTGTATTTTCAGATATTGGATGTTATACACTGGGCGCTTTACCTCCATACGAGGCTATCAATTCATGTGTAGATATGGGCGCTTCAATAACTATGGCCAAAGGTGCTGCTGACGCCGGACTTACTCCATCGGTTGCCGTCATAGGCGATTCTACATTTACACACTCAGGAATGACCGGTTTGCTCGATGCTGTTAATGACCGTTCAAATGTTAAAGTATTTATTCTTGACAATGCCACCACTGCTATGACCGGAGGACAACAGTCGTCGGCAACGGGTAAGATTGAAGCCATCTGCAGAGGGTTAGGAGTAGAAGAATCTCATATCAGAGTGCTAAAACCGATCATGAATAAACATACAGAGAACGTTCAGACCATCCGTGAGGAACTTGCCTATGATGGCGTCAGTGTGATCATTCCCCGCAGAGAATGCATTGTCGCCTTGAATAAAAGAATGAGAGAAAAGTTTAAAAACAAAGAAACTAAAGATTAACCTTAAGATTTAACCTGATGAAAAAAGATATTATATTAGCAGGAGTTGGTGGACAGGGCATATTATCGATAGCTGCAATTATTGGTACTGCAGCAGTCGACCTTGGAATGTATTTGAAACAGGCAGAAGTGCACGGAATGAGCCAGAGGGGAGGTGATGTTCAGTCTCATCTCAGAATTTCCGATGTCGAAATTGCATCTGATCTGATAGCATATGGGAAAGCTGACATGATCATTTCCATCGAACCCATGGAATCACTTAGGTATCTGCCATATCTCATGCCGGATGGCTGGGTGGTAACCAACACCAAACCGTTTATCAATATCCCAAATTACCCTGATCTGGATAAACTCACTGTGGAAATTGAACGCCTTCCACGCCATATTGCAATCAATGCTGATGATATTGCCAAAGAACTTGAAGCCCCAAAATCAGCGAACATGGTTATACTTGGAGCAGCATCACCTTTTTTGGGTATCCGTTTTGAGAAAATTGAGGAAGCTGTAAGAAAAATATTCGGAAAAAAAGGTGACGATGTTGTGAATGTCAACCTGAAGGCACTTTTAGCCGGCAAAGAATTTGCCGAAAAGAGTATGTAAGATATAGATGTGCATTTACATCCTTTTTTATCAATCACATCCTGATTATCCGGTTATTCTGGCGGGTAACCGTGATGAGTTTTATGAGAGGAAAGCACTGCCTGTCCATCGCTGGAAAGGTTTTCCCGATATTGCAGGTGGTATTGACCTCAGGGAAGGCGGAAGCTGGCTGGCTGCCAAAAGAAATGGCGAATTTGCTGTCGTTACAAATTACAGGGATCCGGCGAATATTAAAGATACTGCTCTTTCAAGAGGAACACTCGTAAGTAATTTTTTAACCGGGGATATAAAGACTGAAAAATATTTAGAGATTATTTCGGAAAATGCCCAGAAATATAATGGTTATAATCTGATTATTGGCAACAGGCATGAAGCGTATTATTACTCTAATATTATTCACAAATACAGGAAGCTGTCTAAAGGAATTTATATGCTGAGTAATCATGTCCTTGATACACCCTGGTATAAGACTTTAAAAGCAAAAGAGCTGTGTTTAAAAGTATTAAGCAGTAAGGATATTAATTGGGATGGTCTTCTCGGGGTATTCACAGACAAGACTCCTGCGCCTGACGATCAGCTGCCCGACACCGGGGTAGGGTACAGGCTTGAAAAAATGCTTTCTTCTATCTTTATTGAAAGCAATGCCTATGGAACTATGGTAACAACACTTTTGACAATTGACAATAAAGGTAAAGTTAATATGATTGAAAAAACATACAAACCTTCCGGTCGGGTATCGTTGACATTCTGATGTCCCGGGGATGACATCAATGGTAAAATGACATTTTTATGTCATCATACCAGATTTCTTTTTTATCCGGGTTCCACATGTATACAAAAAGGGTGTCTTTTAACGTTGATTTCTTTGGTATATAGAATGTCAGGAATGCTTCACCAACACTGCCACCGTCGATGAAGTTTTTCAAGGTTACCGATGACCACCGGTTGTTCTTCTTTGTACCTGATTTTAATTCAGTCACCATTAATGTAATCGCATTTGTATCCGGAATAAGCGCTTTAACACTCAACCTGATAAGACTGAATTTTCTTTTGCTGATTTTTCCCAGTTCCATCCTGAAAGTGGGTCCAAACTCTTTCAAAGAGTCTAGCCTGATAGAATAGGGTAAAGAAGAAATATGCTGCTTACTTAGGTATGATGTGTCCCTGTCGAACACTTTACCATCATCAAAGCCAATTATTATCGTCGTATCCGGTTCAGGCAGACTGATGCAGTTATCGTTACAGAGACGACTGTAAAGCCTGATATAACAATTGGGTCCATAAGTGTTATTCTCCCTGATGCAGGGAAACCGTGTCCGGATCAGTGCATCAGTTTCGTCGCTACCGGGCAAAGTCTGGGAATGAACGAAATATTCAGTTTTACAGGTGTCAAGTATTTTTCTTAGTACTCTTAAATCGTCTTCATTTACATTATAGGTCTGTGCAAAACTTACTTTTACACCTTTTTTATTGAAGTAATAATCCAGATATTTGATGTTATTCACCACCGTAGTAAAAGTGATGTTATTTTTACCCCATTTGTTTTGATATGTACTCATTTTTTCAGCCAGTTCACGAAAAGATTCCAGGTGATACTGCCTGTAATATTTTTTTATAAAAACGGTATGGAATATTCCTGCTGTAAGAAAAAGGAGCAGGAAAACCATAAGCTTGCCATCCATTTTTGAGGGAATATATGAAAATATGAACAGTATCAGATAAGGAAATGAAAAGATCAGTCCGGAGTTTTGAAGAACAGGATTTTTATAAAGAGAATATAAATAGATAATGGTAAAAGGTACAAGGAACCAGGTCAGAGATAAAATATGAAATTTGGTTGTTCTATTTTGTTTTTTATATAAAGTAAAAGTGAAGATAAATATGGACAAAAACATGAATGTCAATAGGTAGGAATTATTAAAGATATATAATATATATATCAGAAAAGCATTCTGTTCAGGTTTCCCAAGCCATGAAGAAAGCCCGCCTATTCCAAAATGAGTAAGAGTAACAGGAATGTGTGGCGAAAATAGCAGGATAATAAGAAGACCTGAACCCAGGTAATACATAATGTTTTTTTTATTCAGAAAGAATAAGCCGCTGATTCCAATAATTCCTGCAAAGAGAAAGCTGAAGTAATGATTATACATGCTTGCTGCTACAGAAAAGGTAAATCCGGCAGCCATAAGCAGTTTTTTACGAACTTTAGGTTGATCAGGATCAAACAATACATGCGTCCAGAAATAGGCAGCCATGAGAGTAAACAGCAATCCGGAACTGTATGTCCGTGCGATCTGACTGTATAGCAGCGGAAATTCTAAAAAGGTAAGGCTTGCTGCTGCAAAAAGACCGGTACTTTTTCCAAACCACTTTGCACCCAGCAGGTAAATAAATAACACGGATAAAATTCCTGCTAAAATGTATGGGAAACGGAGGCTTATTTCCGAATCGTCAAATATATCTGTCCAAAGGTGCGTGAAAACTAACTTTCCTGCGGGATGGAAATCTTCAAATATTTTATGATGAATAATTTCATGCAAGCTGTTTCCTTTTGCTCTGACCAGTTCGCTGAGTTCATCATTGCCGAGGGAGTAATCACATTTATAAAAACGCATAGCTGCAGCAATAATAAGAATGGCAGCCACCATTAATGTATACTGATGTTTTTTAAAAAATGCTCTCATTATTTTACAATGACCTTTGCCTCACCGCTTCATAAAGTAATATACCGGCAGCAACAGAAACATTCAGAGATCCGATTTCCGAAGTTACAGGAACCCGGACTGAATTTCCTGCGAGTTTAAGATATTCAGGGGAAACGCCGTCTTCTTCAGATCCCATGATAAATGCAAGGGGCATGGTAAGGTCTGCCTGATAACACAGCTGACCTGCTTTTTCAGTGGCAGCGATCATGCTGACACCGCTTGTTTTTAAGTAAGTGATGACCTCTTTCAGGTTATCGTGTCTGCATACATTGATATTGTGCAAGGCCCCGGCTGATGTTTTAATCGCATCGGAGCCAATCTGTGCTGCACCTCTGGATGGGATTATGATTGCATGAACACCTGAACAGTATGCAGTACGGGCAATGGCACCAAAATTTCTAACATCGGTTATCCTGTCGAGAATAAGCAATAACGGTGTTTCTCCATTTTCATAAATACCGGGTAAAATATCTTCGATTTTCTGGTAAGATATCACTGAAAGGAAAGCAATCACTCCCTGGTGATTTTTAAGGGTTATCTTGTTAATCTTTTCCACAGGGACATATTGAATATTGATATGGTTCTGATGCAGCAGTATCTTTAGTTCACGCGTCAGCTCACCCTCTATACCGTTTTTGATCATTACCCTGTCGATTTCTTTTCCGGCTTTCACAGCTTCAATTACAGCCCGTGTTCCGTATATCAGATTTTTATCATTACTCATTGAAAATGGTTTTTATTCAATATTCCAGTCGATGGGGGCTTTCCCCTGACTGATCAGCAATTCATTGGTTTTAGAGAAATGTTTACAACCGAAAAAACCTCTTTGGGCAGAAAAAGGTGAGGGATGTGCGGCTTTTAGTATATGATGTCTTGAGATGTCGATCAATGGTTCTTTTGCTGCAGCAAAATTCCCCCACAGTATAAAAATAAGTCCATCGCTTTTATCTGATAAGGCTTTTATTGCTGCATCCGTGAATGTTTCCCAGCCTTTGTTCTGGTGCGAACCTGCCTCATTTGCCCTGACGGTAAGTGTGGCATTCAGAAGGAGTACTCCCTGTGAAGCCCATCTCTGAAGCGAACCGCTTGAAGGGATTTTAATTCCCAGATCATCATGGAGTTCTTTGAAGATATTTACCAATGACGGAGGCTTGGCAATGCCTGCTGGAACAGAAAAGCATAAACCATGGGCCTGGCCTTTGCCATGATATGGATCCTGCCCGATAATGATGGCTTTAACTTCGTGAAAGGGTGTGCTGTTGAAAGCTGTGAAAATCTGAGGACCGGGGGGGTAAACAGGATAATTCTTCTTCTCTTCCTGAATGAAAGTTTTTAGCTGAAAAAAGTAGGGTGAGTTAAATTCATCCCATAAAATTTCTTTCCAGGAAGGCTCTATATCGGGATTGATTTTTCCTGACTCAGCTGCCATTATTTTAACAATAAAATGTTAATAAATCTCATTGCATTTCGAAAATTGCATATCATATAAATCATTAATTTTGTTTCGTAATCAGATATCAATATAATAATTGTAAAAATATGAAAAAAATATTAATTACACTCATACTTTCAGTTGTTGTTGGTTTTATTGTCAGCTCTTGCAGGACACATAAACCTTGCGATGCTTATTCTCATAAGACTGAAGTAAAAAGGAACAACTCTTAATATTTCATATTTGGTTTTAGGGTTAAGCTGCTTGCGGGAATACTGCAGGCAGTTTTTTTATTCAAAATGGAGTGAATCCTTCTTTAAGGAGTCTCTTTTTGTTGCAAATGTGTGGCAGGAATAATTCTTTTTAATCTTTATTTTAGGTTTGGGAAAACGTTGTTTCAGGTAATTGAAACGGCTGTCCCTGAGCACCTTTTCCATAAATTTGCCGTAGATAGGTGTAGCTGTTTTACATCCTTCACCTAGCTCAGATGTTCTGAAGTGAACACAAAGTTCTTCAGCTCCAACCCATGCACCTCCTATTAATCCCGGTGTTACACCAATAAACCATCCGTCTGAATGGTTGGAGGATGTACCTGTTTTTCCCCCGAAATCAGTATTGTACCTGAAAAGATCATATTCAAACAAAGCCTGCGTAGTTCCGCCGGGTTCGGTTAATCCTCCCCATAACAATTGCATCATCAGAAATGCAGTTTCTTCTGAAAGCACCCTTGCTTTTTTTGTATCTTCAGTATATAGCACTTTGCCGTTTTTATCGGTTATTTTTGTCAGGAGTACTGGCTCAACACGGTAGCCATCATTCACAAAACAACAGTATGCATCAACGAGTTCGTAAAGCGAAACATCGCTCGAGCCCAGACAGACAGAAGGAACATTTGCCAAGGGAGAGGTGATACCCAGCCTGTGGGCATATTCAATAACTTTCGCCCATCCTATTTCTTTTACTAACTGCACGGCAATGGAGTTGACAGACCTGGCAAAAGCATGTTTAAGTGTCATGGTAGATCCTGAAAATTCCCCGTCGGCGTTATGAGGTGCCCATGTTTTTGCCTGCCCGTTTTCAATATAATTCACGGTGACTGGTATATCCTGTTTGATATCACATGGACCATAACCCTTGTCCAAAGCAGCTGCATAAAGGAAAGCCTTGAATGTTGAACCGGGTTGACGACGGAATTGCTTGACATGGTCAAATTTAAAATACTTGTAATCTATACCTCCGACCCATGTCTTCACAAAGCCTGTATTGGGATCCATTGCAATAAAACCGGCATGCAGGAGTTTCTTTGAATATCTCAGTGAGTCCATCAGGCTTAACAAAGTATCGCGTTCGCCTTTCCAGGTAAAAACGGTCATTTTTCTGGGCAGGTTAATATAATAATTCAATGAATCAGTGTTGCCATTATATTTTTTATAGATACGATCGTAATATTTTGTTTTTTTTGCCAGGGATTCAATAAAACCCGGGATCTCTATACCATTATCATCTACCCATGGGGACTTTCCTTCCCAGTGCCAGTAAAATGTCCGTTGAAGATGACTCATGTGTTCACGGGTAGCTTCTTCAGCATATTCCTGCATGTGACTGTCTATGGTCGAATATATTTTAAGTCCGTCAGCATACAGATCATACTCATTGTCTTTGAGCCATTTTTTTAAATGATTTGAAACTGCCTGTCTGAAATACAGTGCCTTACCATCATAGTTTGTCTCCATATTCAGGTCGAGTTCAACGGGCAGGGAAATCAGCGAATCATATGTCTTCCTGTTGATTTCATTGTATTTAAGCAACTGTCCTAAAACGGTATTCCGTCTTTGTTTTGCCCTCTCGGGGTGATAAATAGGACTGAAATATGTCGGGGCTTTTAATAAACCAATCAATAGCGCTGAATGATTATAGCCGAGTTCGCAAGGTTTCTCATTGAACAGGCATTTCGAGGCTGTCCTGATACCATAAAGATTGCTGCCGAAATCAACGGTATTGAAATACATTGTCAGTATTTCTTTTTTGGAATAGAATAATTCAATCTTTAATGCGGTAATTATTTCTTTGGCTTTGTAGATTATGGCTTTGACCAATGGGATGAATCCGAGTATACCTCTGGAGTAATTGGTGCGCGTTTTGAAAAGGTTCTTGACCAATTGCTGTGTGATCGTACTGCCTCCTCTTTTTTCACCTTTGAACAATGATTTAATAACACCGAAAGAAGCAACAAAGTCAATGCCACTGTGTTTATAAAAGCGGACATCTTCAGTGAGAACAAGGGTATTGATCAATGCAGGAGAAATGTCTTCAAATTTTACTGGTGTCCTGTTTTCATTGAAGAACTTGCCCAATAACTTGCCATCTGCAGAGTACAACTCGGAAGCAATACTCAGCTTTGGATGATTAATCTGATGTATATGAGGCGATTTGCCAAAAAGCCAGAACAGGTTGTTATCAATACAGAAAAGCAGAAGAATGATCCAGGAAAGAATATAGACAGACCATTGCAATATTTTTTTTCTTCTTTTCAGCTCTTTTTTAGGACGAAAATGCAGATACCAGTTGATAGCTTTTCCTACCCGGGTTTGCATAAACAGACGATAATACCTTATAATAAATGACAGGTATTTTTTGAATTCGTTTTTTTTCATGGAGTGCAAATTTACGATGTTTTTGCAAATCTGAAACAAAATACAAATACAATGGCTTCTTATTGAATATAAGTAATTTGTATATGTGTTTAATTTTGCGTTTCAAATCAATCGATATTTTTGGAAATCAACTAAAATAATATGATATATTTGCATGAGTAATATATTTAAAACAACAAGTTATGATCAGAAGGGCGACATTCTTGATGATAATGGTATTAAGCACTATTATCATTTTTGCACAAAAAGAGTTTAAAGGCCGTATAAAATTAAATCCTGCATCTGCACCTTTTTATCATGGTGTTGCTTCGGGCGACGCCCTGACCGACAGGGTGATCATCTGGACAAGAGTAACGCCTGATTCCGGCTTTACCGGGAATATTCCTGTAAGCTGGAAGGTAGGCCTTGATACGAATTTTATTGACATTGTTGCCTCAGGAGATACTTATGCTTATCAGGCAAAGGATTATTGCGTTAAGGTTGATGTAACAGGCCTTCAGCCTGGCATATGGTATTATTATTATTTTACTTCTATGGGCAGAAACTCTGTGACAGGGCGTACCAAAACTATTCCTGTCGGTGATATTGAAAATATAAGGGTTGTACCCGTCAGCGGATCGAATTACAATGCCGGTTATTTCAACGGTTACCGTGCAATTGGGAAAAGAAATGATATTGATGCCGTCATTCATACAGGTGATTATACATATGAGTATAGGAACAATGGATATGGTGATGATCCCAACCGTCAGCTTGAGCCGGTAGTTGAAACTGTTACATTAAATGATTACCGCCTGCGACAGTCGCATTATCATCTGGATGCTGACTTGCAGTATGCACATCAGCAATTTCCGTGGTATACAATCTGGGATGATCATGAATTCAGTAACAATGCTTATGTTGACGGGGCAAAAGGGCATAACGACACAACAGAAGGCGACTGGCATCTGCGTGTCAGAGCCGCAGTTGAAGCCTATTATGAATGGCTGCCTATCCGGGAACAGGATAGTACTAATCTGTTGAAAATATACCGTACGATTCATTACGGTGATTTAGCTGATTTTATTTTCCTTGAAACCCGTCTTATAGCCCGTAGCAATCAGGCTATTAATATTGATGACACTAATAAAACCATGATGGGATCTGTACAATTTTCGTGGCTGAAACAACAATTGTTATATCCTCAGTCAAGATGGAAAATGATCACTCAGCAGGTAACCATGGCACCTCTTGAAGTATATTTGGGAATTGTCAGAGTGCCTATTAATAAGGATTCCTGGGATGGGTATCGCTGGGAGCGTTTAAAATTACTTAATTTCATTAAAAACAATATTAATAATACGGTTGTGTTGACGGGAGACATTCATACAACCTGGGCAAACGACCTGCCTGTTGACCATAACAATTATACTGCATCGTCAGGAGAGGGTTCAGCTTGTGTTGAGTTTATTACCCCTGCACTCACTTCTAAAGCATTCGATTATTTTGCCACCTATGGGCTGGCTGCACCGGTGATAAAAAGTTCCAATCCCTGGGTTAAATATGTGGATATTGAACATAAAGGTTATATTGTTATTGATATTACTAAAACCAGGACACAATCTGATATTTTCTTTATCGATAAGATTGACGATAAGAACTATACGGAAAGTTTCATTGATTCATGGTATGTCAATCTGAATGAACGGACACTGAGACATTCCGGTGGTCTTTCTTCCAATATGACAGCATATCCAGTAAAACCATCTGAAATAGCAAACCAGACTCTGGGTATAAAACAAAATACTGCTATTTCTGATAAACTAGTACTTCTGGGCATTTATCCCAATCCTTTCAACGAGGTTTTCGCTGCTCAGTATTATATATATGAAAACCAGACCCTCGATATTTATTTAAAGGATATAAATGGCAGGGTAGTTTATTCAGAGCACCTTGGAGAAGTGGGTGAAGGACTTCATTATTATTCTGTAGCGAACCTGAAAATTCCTGCCGGTACCTATTTGTTCGTTATGCAAAGTCATTTAGGGTATACCCGTCAAATGAAAGTCGTAAAATATTGATATTTTAATTATCGGTTACGGTTTTAGACCTTACTTTTAAGTGTTGGTTCTATTGCACGCAGCAGGTTTAATATACAAAAGGAATCAGTGAAAATGTTTTCTTTGTATATTCTTCCCATTCTTCTTTAAACTCTTCATGCATTAATTTCTCTTCATCTTTAATCCTCCAGATAAGAACCAGGAAAAGAAAGAATACGATGATAAGCGAAATCAATGAAAGAAAAGTAAGTGTAACACCACCGAAGAAGACGATGATTCCTGCATATCTCGGATGCCTGATGTATTTATATGGCCCTATAGTTATCAGCTGATGATTTTTCTGAATGGTCACATTGATACTGAATTGTTTTCCGAGAGCAAGAACAGACCAGTTCATTAAAATAAATCCGGCTAAGGTTAATAAAAGACCTGAAATACGTATACTATTACTTTCATGAAAAACAGCAACCTGATGATGATCGCAATAGGGCGATAATAAAATGATAGCGACTGGCAGAATTTGTAGAAATAACAAAGAAAGTTTTTGCTTCTTAACCAGTTTTTCACCTTTTCCCTGGCTTCGACCTTCATTTGGAACAAATATGACCACTAAAACAGTAAGGAGTGACATGATGAGAATATAAGCAAGCCTGTATGGATTCTGAATGAAACCTTGGATATCACCTAATCCCCAGCCAGTTAACGGCAGTCCTGTAAAAATGATTATACCAGAAATTAAGGAAGCAATTCTTTTCATTAGCAGATTTTTTTGTTTGTTGTTTTGATAGAGCGTTATTTTTTTCTTTTTTCTTTTTTCCCCTTTATAAGTTTTGATGCAAATATGATGACAGTGCTGTTTTCATAATGGAAGGGCTTGAATTTCTTCTTGATTTATCCAACTCCTCTGAAGGCAGTATTGAGAAAATTAAATTCAAGGTAAATATATGCCAGCAGGCATAATACAAACCCGGTTATTATTATTATCCAATACTTTAAAGTTCCACCTACACAACCTGAAATCCGGAGAATAAAAATTCGAATAGTGGCATATATACCTAATAATGATGTAGCTAAGATGAACATGCAGGATACGGTAGGCACATTGATTATGAATTCAGCGAGTGTGGACCCGTTGCCGGTGGGTTTGAAAGCCATATAGGGATAATGTATCCCCGGTTTATAAATAAATAGTTCATAAAACGATATATAAGCCAAGTATGCCAGTGCTATCAGTGAAACCGAATTTAGAATAAGTTCATTTCTTTTGCTGAGCTTCATTTTAGAAAAGTATAAATTCTTTGTAAATTTATTTAATTTTCCAATCTTTAATGTGATGATTTTTTAAGTTCTTTTGCAATAGAATTTCAAATTTTACGTATTCTAGCATATGTTTTTGAATATTCCTTATAAATGACATTTCGTAAATATTTAATCATATTTCTGCTGCTTCATATTTTTTATTCAGGCGGATATGCACAGTACAATATTCAGGCATATATTACTGATGCCAGGAAAGAAATATCTGGAGGTAACTTCGCTGATGCTATTCTTAAACTGAATACGTGTATCAGTGTTGAACAGGATAATTGTGAAGCCTATTTTTACAGGGCTGCGTGCAAATATTCGCTTTTTGATTACCTGGGTGCCGAAAGAGATTTTACGATGGCACTGTCAAATTTTAGTTCAGTATTTTACGATGCCTATTATTACAGGTCCGGTGTGAGGTATAAACTGGGGAATTATCAGGGAGCTATCGATGACCTGAATAAAGTGATCAAAAAAGACAGTAAAAACCCTGGCTTTTATGTTGAAAGGGCCTTTGCATTGCTTGCAAACAACAATTTCAATGATGCTGTCAGCGACTGTAAAAAGGCATTGATTCTGAATGCCATTACAGACAATGTATATTTATGTAAAGCAGCTGCTGAAGAGGCCCTTGAAGACTATGAAACGGCTCTGACTGATTATAATACAGCACTGAAGATCAATCCGAAGGCTGAATATACATACGTACGAAGAGGAGTTACGAAATTTAAAACAGGTAATATTACCGGGGCTATAGATGATTATAATATGGCTATTAAATTAAACGGGGAATGTACATTCGCTTATTTTAATCGTGCTGAAGCCGAAATAAAGCTTAACGAAATTAAAAGTGCCATCAGTGATTATGATACTGTAATTGTATTAGAACCGAGGAATTCGTATGCTTATTTTAACCGCGCCATTTTATTTGCCGGCATGGAGCAATATAAAACTGCAATAGAGGATCTGGACAAGGTCTTGCTGATCAATTCTGATAATATCCAGGCACTTTTTAACCGTGCTAAACTTAAGCAAAACATTCTGGCGTATAAAGATGCTATATCTGATTACGATAAGCTAGTCAGGTTGTATCCATATTTTATTGAGGCGTACTACAACCGTTCCCAGATAAAAACGATTATTAAGGATTATAATGGAGCTGCAAAAGATATTGAGACTGGAAATCTGATGAGTGATATTCTCCATGTGAAAACAAATTCGCAACTGAACAGGGATTCCATCCTGCTCAGCAGGCTGTCTTTCATGAGTGCAGACTTTGTCAGCGATTCCGAAATGAAACAGGATACCACTGATATTAATTTCCGACCTGTTTTTTATCTAACCGAAAAGGACAGCAGTAATAATAAATCTCTTTATTTTTCAATTCTTCTGGATGAATTTAACCGGAAGAATCATGTGAGCCTTCGCCTGGAAAACGATATATCGCTTAGCTATTTCCCTGCTGCTTTAGCTCACGATACAGTTTCTTCTAAATATGATCATAATCCGGCAATGCTTGTGTTGGCTATCCGTAAGTCAAATATGCAATTATTTAATGAGGCAGGAGAAATGCTTAATAAAATAATTTCAGCTGACAGCCTGGATGCTTTAGCTTATTTTACCCGAGGAGTTAACACCTGCCGTCTGATAGAAATGATGGATAATTCTGCTACACCATATATTATTACAAATTCCTCGCAAAATAGCCAGAGAAACGAAAAGCTTGAAAAATGTCAGTCCGCAATAAACGACTTCTCCAAAACACTGGTATTATTGCCTGCCTTTCCTTTTGCATATTACAACAGGGCATATATAAAATGTCTTATGGCTGATTTTAATGCTTCACTTTATGATTACGAACAGGCAGTTAAAATTTATCCTGAATTTGCGGATGCTTTATATAATTACGGTTATGTGCTTTATCATTTAAATATGAAAAAGGAAGCCTGTCATAGCTTCAGCAGGGCAGGGGAATTGGGACTTGCAGTGGCATTTTCTATTATCCGGAAATATTGTATGGGGTCTGTAAAATAAGTGTTTTTGAAGATATATCAGCGAAAAACTTTCCTGAATTAAACCTGATGATGTTAACTTTTTTATCCGTTCCAGGTGATTACTGATATCCGTTTTTTGCCGTCCATCCTGATATCCAATGGCTTTTCAAACCTGACGTGTCTAAAGAACTTTGTTTCTGAAACAACTTGCTGTTGAGTAAGGATATCCCACTGAATGAAGTTTTTCTGTGAATGATGCTCTATGGAAAAATAGCCACAGTTCATAGATGTCACATTATGAAAAAAATGTGAACCTGATGAAGCATCAAGAGGATAGTCTTCGAGGCTTGTTTCCACTATCACTTTGGCATTGGATATTTGCGGCCAGTTAACAGGTATCCCTATCCAACGGTCACGTGAGCCCCAACGGCCCGGCCCGATGAGAAGGTATTTCTTTTCTTTTTTTACCATGGTTGCATTCAAACTTTCAATTTCTGCAGCCATTTCCAGTGTTTTCGACTTATCAAACGTATCCCTGTTGATAAAAATGACATCGGAAATATTGTTGATAAATCCGTTACCCATGCCTTTTTCAGTATAAAGAAGAATTTCATTTTTATTGATGGTGTTCATATCCACTGCGTAACTTTCAGTATTTGCTATGAGCGGCTTGATCTGCAGAAGGTAAAATGCTGCTTTATAATCTTTGTCTTTATTCAGGTCAACGGCAAACTCAATTTCAACCGGGCTGCCCATGGCTTCCTGTACTATATCGAGTACTGTGCTGATGGTTTCTGCCAGAGGAATGTAATTGTATTTTAAGATGTTGGCAAAATTGATAATGCGGGGCCCTGCTTTCGTGATTCCCGGTATAATACGATTGCCGTCAACATCGTATACGGATGCACAGTGTCTCAGGTTCCCATGTCTTTCGGCATCTTCCATATCAAGTTTTGTCAGCCCGGCTTCTTCACCTTCCAGAAGGTTGACATCTTTTTTTGCCATATCAACGGCATAAAACCTGACCTGGGAATTTTTATACTGGTCTTTGGGAGAATTGATCTCAACCATAGGATATTTCGGGGAAAACCGGTAAGCCATTTCACCTTCAACAACATATCTTCCCAACCCAAGAGCAACAACAGCAAAACCTTCTTCCGGTTTCATATGAGAGTATGGATAGTAATTATATGACTGTGCTACGCCACTGATGTGGGGATAAAAAACATCTTCATACCTGTTCCCGACAACTTCCTGTATGATGACTGCCATTTTCTCCTCTTCAATCTTGTAATTAATAGCTTCGATATAACTACGGGCTACTTTTGAATACACAGAGGCGTATACCAGTTTTATAGCATTGGTCAGTTGTTCGAGCCTGACATCGGCAGAAGGATGGTTGTTAGGTAGAAGGTAAGTTTCGAATATGCCAGCAAAGGGTTGCATCATGGAATCTTCAAATAAGCCGGATGAGCGCACTGCGATTGGCTTGCTAATCAGTTTTAATATGATTTTGAGTTTTTTTAACAGCCCGTCGGTAAGCCTGGCATTGATAAAAGTTTCACGTATGACTTCATAATCAGGTTCATTATGAATGATGTCATATAGTTTATTGCGTTCAAGAAAAAACTCAAACTCGTCTGTACCAATGATGGCAGTTTTAGGTGTCCGGATATTGATCGATGGAATGATACTTGAGAATTCAACATTGTAAATCAAGGTGTTGATGAAACCAAGGCCCCTGCCTTTACCACCTAATGAACCGCTGGATAAGCTGACAATATTGCTCTCATCGAGTATGGCAAAGTCTTCAAACGGGATTATTTTGCCTTTGTTTTGTTCATTCCGGAGGCGTTGTATGGCATCAAGCAGGAATGCCCTAATCTCCTCTGTTTCTTTAAAGTCGTTGATACGGTATGGACTTATTTTTCGTGCAATTTTAATTTCTCCCCTGGCCATAAGCCAGAGTGAAAAATGATTCATCCGGGCATGATACAACAGAGATTCACCGGGAATAGTATGCAGGTGACTTTCAAATTCTTTCAGCGATTTGGCAATGGCAATCTGACGGCCTTCTTTATCACGGTAAATGAAATTGCCAAACCCGAGGTAATAAGTAATAAAACTTTTGAAATCCTGTAACAGGCTTTCAGAATGTTTATGAATGAAACTTGCTTTAAGCTGATATGCTGTTTTGGAATGTTCATCGTCAGACGACTGTATGATGACAGGCAGGTTTGCCAACTTCTCGCGCACAAAATTGACAAGCTTAATCCCGGCAAAATCATCCATTTTTGAATTGCGCTCAAACTTCATATCAGTGATGAGGCAAAGCATATATTCTGTATACCTGTTAAATATTTCAACAGCCTCTTCATAATTGGAAGCAAGAAGTATTTTCGGCCTGGCTCTCAAACGAAGAACTTTGTATAATTCATCTGTGGTGACATCGGCAATTATCCTCTTTGTCTGCTCCAGGACAGTTGTATATAAAATAGGAAGGTATCTCGAATAAAATATGGGTGAGTCCTCAACAAGGAGGATTACATTAACCAGCCCAATGTTAGTGTCGTTCTCAACATTGACCTTGTCTTCAAGATATTTTACCAAGGCGAAAAAAATCTTGGGATCGCCGTTCCAAACGAATATTTTATCAATGTTGCGCGTATAATCCTCATTGCGCTCAAGGACAGCTAGATCTCTGTTGTTATTTAAAAGAAGAAAGACGGGGATATACGGATAGTTTTCCTTGATCATATTACTGAGATCAAGATTGGTCCTGGAATCTGAGCCCATCATCAGAATGATGAGATCGTAGTGTTTACTTCTCAGCTGCTCCATGACTTCTTCCTGCGAAGAAACCCCTGTGACGCGGGGCATAGATGTGAGGTTAAGCTGGTAATATTCACCGAGAATGTGTTCCGAAAACCGTCCTTCTTTTTCAATACTATAGGCATCGTAAAGGTTTGCAACCAACAGAATCTCATTTACCTTGAATGGCATCAGGTCGTGAAAGATATCACGGGTATAATTCTGTTTGTTCAGAAACTTTTGAAGCAACTTTCTGTTTGTAGGCGCCTGAATGTCTTTTTCCTGTGTTTCTTCCTCTTTGATATCTTCGGTCGGTGGTTTCAGAACGGATTTAGCTTTTAAGCCGTTCAGGTAACTGACGATGATAAAGGCAATGTTGTTAATCAGGTGCCTTTCTTCTTTAAGGAAAGCACCTTCATCAGCAGGTTTAAACTCTTTCAGGTAATATATTTCGATAGAGCCCGAGATATTATCGATGGTTTCGAAGGTCTGACCCTGTAACCATGGTGTTGTTTTAAAATTGGGTGTTTTAAAATCAACATGATTGTAACGTATCCGGGCTGCCGTATAATCCGGAAACTGCCATGCCCGGGGTAGAATGAGACAAATCTGCTGAAGAGTGTCTTCAATCGATTTGTTTTCCTTGATTATTTTTGTCGTAAGGTTAATAGCAGCAAGTTCTTTTAACCTCTCCGTATTAAAGTATCGTCCTTCTTTGCCCTTAATGCTGTTTAAAAAACCGGCAATAAGAGTGGCCAGATTACTGATCAGATCTCTTTCTTCTTTCAGAAATGGACCTTCAAATTCTTCAGGAAACTCCGCAGTATAAAATATTTCAATGGAACCTTTGCGGTTGTCGATGGTTTCAAATGTTTGCTCCTGTTTCCAGGGAGTTTCACTGAAGTGTGATGTTTTATAAACTTTGTTATTGAAAATAATCCGTGCAGCGGTATGCTCAGGATATTGCCAGGCATCAGGTAAAATATTACATATCTCAAGAAGGCTTTCATCTATGGATTTGTTCTCCTGGAGAATAGAATTTGTCTTATTAATAGCTGTGAGCTCTTTGACTCTTTCTTTTCGCTCTGCTAAAATTTTCCGGATATCTTCAGGTCCGATGGGTTCGTTGTCTTTAGTCATGGTATTATGAGTAATTATATGTTAAAATTAGCTTGTTTTTTTTAAATTTGCCATCTAAAATAGGAAAAACAATTATTCTCAACTTTAAATGACTTCAAATCCCATAAATGTTGCCATTGTCAACGAAAGTGTCATCATTACCGAAGGATTAAAGACCATGCTTTGCGGTATTGACGATATACATATTTGCGGAGTCTTTAACGATGGTAGCCTCTTAATGGATAATTTCCCTGTGACAAGACCGCATATTATTATAACGGATTTCCACGGGACAAAAATGAAAGGGACAGAACTGACAAAGATCCTCAGAAATAAATACCCTTCAATTAAAGTCCTGATATTTTCAATTTTTACAAATGAAGACTATATTTTTGATGCAATCAAAGCGGGAGCAAAAGGTTTTATAACAAAAAACACTTCACGTAAAGAACTCCTGACAGCTTTGTATTCGATTCGCAATGGATATGATTATTTCACCAAATCGATTTCGGATATTATTCTGAAGAGTTATATACGACAGGTCAAAGAAGAGGATGCTTTGTCGCAGAGAGAGATTGAAATTATGAAATTAGTGACAGAGGGTTATAATAATAAAGATATTGCTGAGAAACTTTTTCTTAGCTCCCGTACTATCGAGTCGCACAAGAACCATATTATGAAGAAGCTCAAACTTAGAAACACTATCGACCTGGTGCGTTTTGCAGTTAAAAAAGGGCTGATTGAGCTATAGTTAAACCTTTTTCAACTGTTTTAAAGAGGTTTTAATAACTTCGAATCATTAAATTACTCTTTCTTACTTCCATTTTTTCTGTAAATATATTCGTACCTTTGCACCCCCAATGAAAAACCAAAGCATTTTACGTTATAAATATCTTATTTACAATAACTTTAGACTTTCTATATACTGGAAATGCAATAAAAAATTTAATAATTAATCCGAACAAAACAAACATGCCATTAAATAAACTAAGAAATATAGGTATTGCCGCTCACATTGATGCAGGAAAAACGACTGTTACAGAACGAATTTTATTTTTTACAGGTGTTAACCGTAAACTCGGTGAAGTGCATGATGGTCAGGCTACTATGGATTTTATGAAGCAGGAGCAGGAGAGAGGTATTACTATAGCTTCTGCCGCTATCACTGCTCATTGGCGTGATCATCAGATCAATCTTATTGATACACCGGGACATGTTGATTTTACCATTGAAGTCGAACGCTCTTTGCGTGTTATTGACGGTATGATAGCAGTCTTCTGTGCAGTGGGAGGAGTAGAGCCTCAGAGTGAAACTGTATGGAACCAGGCTGACCGTTATCGTGTACCCCGCATCGGGTTTGTCAATAAGATGGATCGTACCGGAGCCGATTTTAGTGAAGTGGTCACACAAATGAATAAATACCTGGATGCCAATGCTATTCCAGTTCAGTTGCCTATGGGTGCAGAGGAACATTTTGAAGGCATCGTTGACCTGATTGCTGAGAAAGCGCATATCTTTAAAGATGAAAAAGGAATTGAAATTGAAATTGAAATTCCCGAGGAATATAAAAGCAAAACAGCTGAAGCCAGAAACCATCTGGTCGAAGTCCTTTCGGATTTTAATGATGAGATTGCGATGCTTTTTCTTGAAGATAAAGATGTCCCGGCTTCACTCCTGATGAAAGCCACTCGCGAAGCCACGCTGAAGCTGCTTATAACGCCGGTGTTTTGCGGTGCAGCATATAAAAATAAAGGTGTACAGCTCCTCCTCGATGCAGTGGTCGATTACCTGCCTTCGCCGGTTGACGTGGGTGCAGTGATAGGTACTGATATGGATGACCCGGGAAAAACACACACACGCCATCCTTCAGTTAAAGAACCCTTTGCTGCCTTAGCCTTCAAACTTATTAATGATCCTTATGTAGGACAGCAGACTTTTATCCGTATTTTCTCAGGGAATCTAACAAGCGGGATGCAGTTTTACAATGCAAGCAAAATGAAATATGAAAGGGCCGGACGTATATTCCGTATCCGGGCAAAAGACAGGGAAGAAATCAGCGAAGCCGGTCCCGGCGAAATCGTTGCACTGGTGGGCATGAAAGTCACGCGTACAGGTGATACCCTGTGTGATAATGACCACAAGCTTTTGCTCGAATCCATTCTCATTCCGGCTTCGGTTATCGAAATGAAAATCAATCCGCTGTTTCGTAAAGACAGGGAGAAAATGGGAGAAGCTCTTTCCCGTCTGATCAATGAGGACCCTTCTTTCCGGGCCCGTTTCGACGATGAAACCGAAGAAACCATCATTGCAGGCATGGGTGAACTGCACCTCGAAATCATTGTCGATCGCCTGAAAGAAGAGTTTAATATGCAGGTTGAAGTTGGTGAACCTGCCGTATCATTCCGCGAAACCATCACTTCTGAAATTGAAAACAACCACAGGCATGTAAAGCAAAGCGGTGGAAGAGGACAGTTTGCACATACAGTCATGCGCCTCGAACCAAATTGCGATAAGGGTTATGAGTTTGTCAACAAGGTGAAGGGCGGTAATATCCCTAACGAATATATAGGTTCCGTAAATAAAGGTATTGTGAAAGCCATGGATAAAGGTCCTTTGGCAGGATTTCCCGTAGTTGATGTCAAAGTAGTATTACTGGACGGTAGTGCTCATGCCGTTGACTCATCTGACATGGCATTTCAGGTCTGTGCACAAATGGGATTTAAACAGGGTTTTATGCATGGTAACCCTATTTTACTTGAGCCTGTAATGAAAATTGAGATCAATACCCCTGACGATTATATCGGAAATGTCACGGGCGATTTCAACAAACGCCGTGGCAGGATAGAAGCTATGCGCCGTTATCGTAAGGGATCACAAAAACTTAACGGCTTTGTTCCCCTGATGGAAATGTTTGGATATGCAACTTCATTACGAAATATTTCAAGCGGTAGAGCTAATTACTCCATGGAATTCTATAAATATATGCCATTGCCTATAGCTGTGCAGGAAGAAGTATTGAAACAGATAGCCAGGAAAGAGGCTGAGAAAAAGTAAATATAGGGTAAAATCTATTTAAAACATTCGCAGAGAACAGGATGATAGCCGCCGGTGATTAAATTTGCGAACTGAATTCTGCCGTATTTGCCACCTCCTTCATAGACCATTTTAAAGGAAATCTCAGCATACATAAAGCTTCCGCCGGCTGTTTTCACCTTCGTATTTGCGCTTTTTACTTTACAGAGAATAGCTCATGTATATTCATTCTGTACTACATCCCAGTCCTTAAACA
>Ga0114951_10000433_pt1 | contig 58709 bp, 48 predicted proteins | sample AM7aDNAmetaG_FD_88677 | JGI IMG/M metagenome (GOLD analysis project Ga0114951, IMG submission 88677) | Freshwater microbial communities from Finland to study Microbial Dark Matter (Phase II) - AM7a DNA metaG | ecosystem: Environmental > Aquatic > Freshwater > Lake | place: Finland: Lake Alinen...
GTCCGCCTGTCCACCTGTCCGCCTGTCCGCCTGTCCACCTGTCCGCCTGTCCGCCTGTCCACCCGCCCACCAAACCCCATAACCCCCGATGACCTCCTCTAACCCCACCACCATTAAGCAATTCAGCCAAAGCCCGGCATGGTTCAGCGCGATCAACCGCATCTGGCAGGGAACCTATGCCGCAGGCACACGCATCAGCCTGGACAAAGACGGACTGATTCGCGCAGCCAGGAAGAGCACCGGGCTGACTGACCTGGGGAAGGATTTCATGGATGAGCCGCTCGACAGACTGTTACAAGCCGTGAATGAGGAGGCGAATCTACATCCGATCGGGCGGTTCATCACAGGCGAACGGTTTGTCAGTCTGCTCGGTATCCGGCTCCGGGCCGAGTATTTCTTCAAAAAGCACCCGGAGATCCTTGAGCAGGAGCTTTGCCCCGCCTGGATCATCGTCGGGCTGCAGCGAACCGGCACCACCAAGCTCCAGCGCCTGCTTGCCGTCGACCCCGACCACCGCGTCATCCCCAGTTGGGAGGTGATCAACCCCATGCCGATGAACCTGGACCTGTATGACCTGTCACCCTGTCACCCTATCACCCTGTCACCCGATCACCATTTACAACAACCATACCCCCACCCCCGCGACAAACGCCCCTCCGTCGCCAGCATCTCCGTGAAGGCCCTGAAACTCATGTCGCCCGGGTTTTTTGCGATCCATCCCATCGACGCCATGCAGCCGGAAGAGGACATCCTCATGCTCGACGTCAGCTTCCTGAGCACCACGCCGGAAGCCATGATGCATGTGCCTTCCTATTCGTCGTGGCTCGAAAACACCGACCAGTCGCCCGCCTATGCCTACGCCGCGAAGCTGCTGAAATTCCTTCAGTGGATAAAACCGGCCAAACGGTGGATCCTGAAAACCCCGCACCATCTCGAATTCCCGGGTTTGATAGAAAAAAACTTTGGGGAGGTGCATTTCGTGTGGCCCCACCGGAGCCTGTATGAATCGGTGCCATCGTTCCTGAGCATGGTTACCTGCAACCGGAGGATCTTCAGCAACGAGGTCGACGAGCGGCAGGTTGCCGCACACTGGGTGCGCAAAACGGGCTACATGCTTGAACAGGCGCTGGAATACCGGTTGAAGGACGGGAATGAGTCCAGGTTTACCGATATCTTTTACAAGGACCTTCTCAGCGATTCCGTAGATGCGTTATCCCTGATCTATAAGCAGAACGGGGGCATGACGCCGGAACTGGCTGAAAAATTCAGGCAGCATGAACTGGAACACCCGCACCGTAAAAACGGGATGCACCATTACGCGCTGGCAGATTTTGGACTGACCGAAGCCGATATCGACCAACACACCACCCGTTACCAGGAAATATTCAACAACCATTATGGCAGATAAAAAGCAGAAAAAATACAACAACCCCGTGTCGGCAACCCTCACAGGGATAAGCGACCTCTTCCGCAAACATGAACCGGCGGGAGAACTGAAACCGTCAGACCGTCTCGACGGCAAGACCGTGCTGGTCGACGGGGCAAGTTCAGGCCTGGGGTTTGCCGTGGCGGTTGATATGGCAAAAAGAGGAGCCAGTCTGATCATGGCCTGCCGCAGCGGCATCCCCGAAAAGGGCGAGCTGGTGAAAAAGCTTTCAGGGAACCAGGATGTTCATATGCTGCAGGTTGACTTCGCCGATACCCGCTCGATCAGGCAGTTGGTAGAGAATATCCGTAAAACTACCGGCACGGGAAGCGGGGGAGGAGGCGGAATCGACATCCTGGTGTGCAATGCCGGGATCGTTCCCAAACAAAGCCGGAAGACACCGCAGGGGCTGGAAGAGATGTTTATGGTGAATTACTTCTCGAAATTCATTTTTTTGAAGTTGCTTATTGAAAACCATTGTTTTGCAAACCGCGAAATCACTTGCCAGCCGCAGGTTCAGCAGAACCAGACCGCAGCTGTTGCTGACGGGTTGAATCCTGTTATTCCGCGGATCATTTTCGTGGCATCCGAAAGCCACCGCAATCCTGAAAAATTTGAATGGAACGATTTTGGGAAATACCGCGATTACCAGATCGGGAAGTCCATAGAACTTTACGGATATTACAAACTGCTGCTCACCACCTTTGCCGTGGAACTGTCGCGCCGGATAAATACGGGTGCAATGGTCAGTGCATCTGTGTTCGCCCTTTGTCCCGGGCCTGTCAATTCAAACATTGCACGTGAAGCCCCGAAGGTTTTCACACCGCTGCTCAGGCTGGTGTTCGGTATCTTCTTCAGGTCGCCGGCCAAAGCGGCTGTCCCGGTGAGCTACCTGGCTGCCTCCCCCGATGAGGAGGGAAAATCCTTCGACTACCTTTTCCTGATGAGCAGGAAAGAGGTGGATGAAAAGGCGGCCGATCAGGCGAACTGCAGGCAGTTATGGAAACTGTCGGAAGCTTTGCTTGAGCGCTTAGAGGCTGTATAACAGCTGGATTTCCTCCTTCCAGATGGTTTCATCGGGGGTTTCGAGGATCAGGGGAATATCGTCGAACCGGGGGTCGTGCATCAGCCTCCTGAATACCTCGAGTCCCAGCGTGCCTTTTCCAAGGCTGTCGTGGCGGTCGACCCGGCTTCCCAACCCCTTCTTCGAATCGTTGATGTGCATGCCCTTCAGGTATTGAAAACCAATGGCCTCTTCGAAATTCCTGAAGGTGGCGGTAAACGCCTCATCGGATGTGAGATCATACCCTGCGGCAAAGGAGTGGCAGGTATCAATGCAGACACCCACCCGGCTCTTGTCTTCCACCAGGCTGATGATAAACCCGATCTGCTCAAATTTGAACCCCAGGTTGCTGCCCTGGCCGGCCGTATTCTCGATCACCGCGATCACACCCCTGGTTTGGTCAAGCGTGATGTTGATTGATTCGGCAATACGCTTCAGGCACTCCTCGTCACTGATCTTCGCCAGCGATCCTCCCGGGTGGAAGTTCAGCCGGTCGAGGCCAAGCTCTTCGCACCGGCTCATCTCATCAAGGAATGCCTCCCGCGATTTATCCAGCCCTTCCTGCTCGGGGTGGCCCAGGTTGATCAGGTAGCTGTCGTGAGGAAGTATATGCAAGGGCTTAAAGCCGAATTTTTCGCAGTTCTCCTTAAAAAGGACGATGCTGCTCTTGGCAAGCGGCGCCGATTTCCACTGGCGTTGGTTCTTCGTGAACAGGGCGAAGGCTTTTGCCCCGATCTCATGCGCATTTACCGGTGCGTTTTCAACACCACCGGATGCGCTTACATGTGCTCCTATATATTTCATATCAAAGAGGTTTCGTTAAATTGCGGTAAAGATACCAAAATCACCGGCACCACAGGGAGTCCGGTGAATGAAATTGTTAAGCCACTTTTAGCAAAAATTTAACAAATTAAAATTCCAGCCCATGAAAAAATAGCTATTTTTGTAAAAAAATGATATCCTATGAAAAATATACGCTTTACCTCTATCTTATTATTGATGTCGCTGGGGATGTTCGCCCAGAACACCCTGACATACAGGAATAACAGCCTGGCGGCAGGCGATTCGTCCGCCTACCGGGAGATTCAGTTCGTTGAGCCGGGAAACGACGGCCCCAACCAGATCTGGGATTTCTCAAAAGTGCAGTATTCCGGGAAAAGCCTGCCGAGTGTGCTGCAGCCCGCCTCCAACCTGAAAACTGCCGGGGTTTCCGAATACAATGTGCTCCTTAAAGACAACGGTTACGACTATTTCATGAATTCAAACGTGAATATGCTCGAAGAACGCGGTTATGTCAACACGGAGAAAAAGATGACCCTGAATTATTCTGATCCTGTGATAAAAATGAAATACCCGTTTTCATACGGCGACCAGTTCACCGATCCTTTTACCGGCGTTGCCTTTTTTAACGGCGATTACCGGATCGATTTCAGCGGAACCAACACGGTAACAGCCGATGCCTATGGCACCCTCATCATGCCGGATATGGTCATTAAAAACGTTCTGCGGGTTAAATCCGTGAAAAAAGGACTGCAGATCAACAAATGCGGCACCACCGAGATCAACATCGTTAAATATTTCTGGTACGCCCCCGGTTTCAGGTACCCGGTGATGAATATCGGTATCGTTGAAAACCGCTATAGCGGCGGAGCTCCTGAGATCACTAAAACGGCTTACACCAATACCACACAGCATAACGACGGCAACACCACCGCCGGTGCGACTACCCCGGGAAGCCAGGTTGAAACCTCCGATGTTTCGGTGATCGTGTTCCCGAACCCTTTCCGCGAAAAACTTACCTACAACTATTTCCTGAGAAAACAGCTGCCGGTTTCCATCGACGTGTATGACATGTCGGGCAAATACAGCGTGCGTCTTGTTAAAAACCAGATCCAGACCGAAGGTCTTCATACCGGCGAACTCGATGCCCTTACACATGTTCTTGCCCCGGGTGTCTATTACATCCGCTTCACCTTCGACAAGCAGGTTGTGGTCAACAAAATTGTAAAGATCTAACAACGATTTGTTGTAACGAGATGGCTTCCGTTATCGCGGAGGCCATTTTTTTTGCCTGTTACGGAGTTCCATTTTTAGAATGGTCGTTTGATAACAGCAATTTTTTGCTCGAGTCCGGGGACTTTATGCCGGAGGCATCATATGTTGGTAGAATATTGGATGGCATGACCCTCATTTCGTCCCGTACGGGACGAGATTGTATTACCCGGGACCATGCTACCAACATATGGCCCCTATGGGGCCAGCTTTGCCGGGATATTTGTAATTCGCCCAGAAACCTAGATTAAATTCTTTATCCTCTTTATGGTAACAATATCTGCACCGGGTATTTTCCAGGTTATTTGCAGATTTCCGGATATGACCGTGATCAATCAGAATTCCAATCTGGTTAATTTTATCAGGTACCATGATAACAGGTCAAATTTTTATATTTTTACCCCGTTCAAAGCAATAACAGTAACCATGGCAAAGAGCAACATCCCAGCCGCACAAACACGGGTGCCGGTTGAAAAATCTCCTGAAATGCTGACAGTCCTGCCTGAAAACTGGAGACAATTTTTCACCTCCAGGACATTCTATTATGGCCTCGTGATTGCGGTTGTCACGTTTATCTCCTTTTTCCCCGCGCTCAAAGGCGGGTTCATGCCAACCTGGGATGACGAAAAATATGTGACAGCCAACCCGCTGGTGAAGGAACCCACCGGGGAGCATGTGCGCCAGATGTTCACCCGGCCCGTGAACGGCAGTTATGTCCCGCTGCCGTTGCTTACCTTCGCCATCGAATACCGGCTCTTTGGCGAGAACCCGCTGCCGTTCCATGTAACGAACCTGCTCCTGCACATCCTGTGCACGCTGCTCGTTTTCAGGATCCTGCAGATGCTTGGGATCGACCTGGTGTATGCGGTATTCGGCGCGCTGCTCTTCGGGATCCATCCCATGCGCGTTGAATCGGTAGCCTGGATCACCGAACGGAAAGATGTGCTTTATGGCGTGTTCTACATGGCTTCCATCATCATGTACATCCGCTATGTCACCGGTCCTGTCCGTAATTCCAGGCTCCTGCTTTACAGTATCCTGTTATTCCTTGGATCGCTACTCTCAAAAATTGAAGCTGTTACCCTGCCGCTGACCCTGCTCCTTATCGATTTCCTGCTGCAACGGCCTTTCCGGGTGAAGCTCATTACGGAGAAGATACCCTATTTCGTGCTCTCCCTGATCTTCGGACTGGCGGGAATACTGATTCTCTACAGGGTCGGGCTGAAGCTGCCCGAGTTTTTGCAGGCCGACAAAATGTTGTCGCTTTCCGACCGGGTTTTTTATGCGCTGTATGCCTTCAGCGGCTACCTGGTCAAATTCGTGGTTCCCTATGCCCAGAGCGCCATCTATCCCTACCCGGTGATGACAGGCTTCACCATGGTATGGATACGGTTTATTAACCCGGTATTGCTTTTGGCCCTTATCTTCGCGGTGTACCGGTCGGCAAAGAAGGGCAGGGTGATTGCCTTCGGCATGATGTTCTTCCTCGTCAACATTTTCTTCCTGCTGCAGATCTTTGCCGTGGGGATAACCTTTTTTTCCGACAGGTATTCCTACATCCCTTACTTCGGGCTGATCTTCATCGTGGTGTGGTGTGCCCAATCGCTGGTGAAAAAAGACGAAAGAAAAAGGATCGTGGTCCTCTCCGTGCTGTCGCTTCTCGCTCTTGTTTGCGTGCCTGTGACCTTTTCACGCAGCCACGTTTGGGAAGATGGCGTGTCGCTTTGGAGCAATGTGATTGACCAGTATCCCGGACGGAGTTTTGAGCCATACGTGAATCGGGGGATATCCTACACGCTCCGTCAGGAGTGGAGGCCGGCAATCGAAGATTACACCACGGCCCTGGCCATCGGTCCGGCATCAGCCGGGGTATACGCCGACCGCGGCATGGTTTACGGCTTTACGGGCCAGCCGGAAAAGGCGGTCGCCGATTTTTCGGAGGCGGTGAGGCTCGATCCGAAGAACGCGAAGGCGCTATTCAACCGGGGCGTCACCTATGGCAACATGGGGCAGGCCGGGCAGGCTGTTGCGGATTTTAAAAAAGTCCTTGAAATTGAACCCGAAAATGTGACCGCCTGCACCGGGCTGAGCATCATGCTGATGAGTGAAATGAAATTTGATTCCTGCGCCCTGTATGCCGAAAAGGGCATCAGGCTCGATCCGTACCGGCCCGAACTGTACACCGTGCTTGGGAACTGCCAACTGGAGGGCGGGCAAACCGCCAAGGCCATCGACAATTTCAGGCACTGCCTGCGCATCGACAATGGCAGCCTCGAGGCCTTCCTTGGCCTTGCCGCGGCTTTCGTGATGAACGGCGACTTCGACCAGGCTTCACGAAACCTTGACTTCGCTCGGCAAACGGCACAGCAGAAGAACATCCCGCTGGGGGATATCGCCGACATCGAACGGGCCGGAATATCGCTACCGGGAAAGACAAAAGAGGCCCTGTCGAACTTGTTGGCCCATAAACGCTAGCTCTTTTGAGAAAACCGGTTTTACCGTGCCTGGGTCTTGATGCAGCGCACCGACTCGCCGGCGGTTTTAACGTCCCTGTATTTCAACACATCGGCGTGGTTGTAGTTCAGGGTGCGGGCCAGGGCCGTATCCGCAGTTACTGCGCTTGAGCTCCACAGGGAATTCGTGTAATTCATGCCGAAAAACGTCCAGCTGCCCGAAAGGTCAAACCGCATCCCGGCCGGTTGCGCCGTGAAGCCGCTTTCATTCGTGGCGCCGGTGTTCGGGCTCGCCCAGGATAACAGGTCTTTCATCTTGCCGCCGGCAACCGCATCGCCGCCCAGGAATGTCATCAGGGTGGCCCAGTCGGCATCTGCAGGCACATGCCAGCCGGAGGGGCAGAGTTTGCGCGCGTCGGCTACGGCATAGAAATTATAGAGCCTTCCGAAATCGGAGACGATGTTGAAGTAGTCGCACCAGGCCCCTTCCGTCTGGATGCTCCATTCGTAATCATCGACGACATTGTTTACCGGGTCGCCGTTGCAGTAATGGGTTACCAGCAGGTTTTCGACCAGCCAGAGCTGGTTGCCGATCCCGATGGTGTGGTACACATTGCCGTCGAAGTCGGTTACGGTGCCGTATTTGGTTTTGAACGACATCGTGCTGCCATAGGCGGTGCCCAGGCTGTTGGTGGCGTAGGCGCGCACGAAATAGGTCGTGTTGGGGGTAAGTCCCGGCATGGTGCTGATAAAACTGCCTGCGCCGGCGCCATCCAGCGTTTTGGTGTCGGCCACCGTCGGGGTGGTTCCCGTTCCCCAGCAAACGCCCCGGGCTGTGATGGTAGAGCCGCCGTCGCTGGCAATAAGCCCGCCGCAGGTGGCCGAAACATCGGTGACGCCCGAAACCTGGATGGTCTCCATGACGATGTTGGGAACGGTTGGTGTTGTAGTGTCTGACTTTTTGCAGCCATCAATCAGGCTGGCCGTGACGGCTGATACGATGCAAAAGATGAGCAGGATCCGGGTTTTCATAACAAGGCTGTTTTATGAACCAACGCCGAACTTTCGCCGTGCAGGTTGTGTTATTGAATTTACAGGTAAAGATAGGGATGGATTTCGGAATCAGCAAAAAAATCTGACAGATCACTGTGATTGAAGGAGCCAGGCCGGAATACATCACGTCCTGACTCCGCTCTGGCATAAATTACCCCCCTGACCCCCTCTCCGGGCGGCGTCTCGCTCTGGCATACCTCCCCCCCCTGATCCCCTCTCCGAGTGGCGTCTCGCTCTGGCATACCTCACCCCCCTGACCCCCTCTCCGCCCGGAGAGGGGGAGAATTGTTTATTTTCATGGAATCAAATGTTGGTGCCGTGGATTCTCGGATTGGTGAGGTTTGCAGGTATTTTGCTTCAAACTGATAAATGATTCAACAACTTTCCTCCCCCTCTCCGGGCGGAGAGGGGGTCAGGGGGGTGAGGTATTCTGGCGAGGGGGCCGGGGGTTGAGGCAGCCATTTTATTCAGCTTGCTTCCCGCCATTTTCCGGCCCACCGGCTTTGGCATGTTTTGCCTTTTTCGCGGCCATCCAGCGGTATACGAAGGGGAACACGGCCATCCACATGACGGACATCGGTTTCAGTTCCGGTTTGGTGATCAGCAGCGAGGTGAGGGTGATCAGCACGTAGGTGGAGGCGAAGCTGACCAGGGATATCTTTTGTTTCCGCAGTTCCTGCATATGTTTCGCGATCCCGGTGCTGATGCGGAGCCCGGGACGCTCCACCAGGATGTAGCGGTACAAAAAATATTGTGCGGCGACGGAAAGCAGGATGATACCCAGGTAGAAGAACATGGCGGTCATGCCTCCCTGTTCGTGCGTGATCACGGAGGAGCTGAAGGGGAAGAGGCTTACGAAGAAGAGCAGCACCAGGTTGCGCACGATCAACCCGCGGTCGTAATCCTTCAGCAGGCTGAACATCCGCAGGTGCTGGTACCAGATGGCCCCGATAAACACAAAGCTGATGCAGTAGGAAACGATGACGGGCAGCAGGTGCTCCAGGGCCTGCGCCAGCGGCAGCGCGCCCTCCTTGCCGCCCGTTTCGGGCAGCCTGATCTCGATGGCCATCAGGGTGATGACGATGGCGAATACCGCGTCGCTGAACAGGATCATCCGTTCAACCTGGAACTCCTTTTTGATCTCGTCGCCGGTGATCTCTTTCTCCTCGTGTTTTGACATGGGGGTGGGTTTGGGTGAGGCAAAAATAGGAAAATGGGGGGAATCTGAATATTAACCGACCTTTCGAAATTTATCAAATCGCATTTCAAGACGCTCCTTATCTGGATAGTCCTGTTTTCTTGCAGGTAAGATTATTTTATGTTTATCAAGAGACTGGATGCCATGTTTCAACATCGGGCCATCAATCTCCTGAAGAATGTCTTCACGAATATGAATATTGTAATCCGGTGAAATTCCAAGGATATTAACATCAAACGCCGAATGATGAATTTTACATAAGGTTAATCCATTGGGAACGATTGGGTCACCTTTAGGTTCATTATCCGGGATTATATGTGCTGCGTCAAGTAGTTCTGTATGATTTAGTTTACAAAGACAACATTGCGACTTGTACGCAGCGAAAACCCGTAAACGAAATGAATGTTGATGGGCTCTTTGCTCAACTAAGGTGGTTATATACTTCCTTCGATAAAACTCCGCAGGCTCGTTTACCTGGTTCGTTTCAATCGGAACCCCAATGTATTTTTCTTCATCCAGCGCAACAGTAAATTCATGTAATGCACGATTTTCATTGATAATATAGGCCGGGAAATTTGCCATATACTTGCTTGGTGAAAGATTGACGAAGTAAATCAATGGTGTTTTTGTTTCCATCGCTAACCTCAGCCCAACATTGTCCCTATGGTTAGGATCGGTTCCACGATACTTGTATGAAAGGAAGCCATCCGACATCTTATCCGGGTATGGACCATTCAATATTGTTGTAATTGAAATTGGTCTGCTCTTAAATTGTCGTGGTTTCCAAATGCCAGATGCCCCAATTAACGTTACTCGCTCCCCTTGAAATTCGAAACCCGACTCCAGGATTCTCCGTGGAAGAACATCTTCATAAATTTCGGATTGATTTCTAAGCCAATTAAAAGCGGCAAGTCTTATTTGGTCTTCCATAACCATTGTTGATATCAAACAAAAATAGCAACTTTCTATAGCAATAACTTCAATTAATGCTTACGGGGCGATAAAAAGGTCGGCTTTTACAATATTTCAATCAAACGGTTCTAATAAGTGGTTAAATAGGATTATGTTTAATTACTGAATTATGGTTTAAATCGTTCCAGATTATGATAATGTAAGAATTCAGTATCTGGTAGAAATCGGGAAGGCAATGTCATTTTACTACCATGGTATTTGACAAAATAGTTATTTATGATCTCGTTATTATTTTGTTTAAGCAAAATGGAGGAAATATTAATTTGAAAATCTGGTGTTATTGTTAAAAGTCCGTTTTCAAAAGCCTTATCATGAAGTGCATTGATTGCAATTCCATTTCTTGGATTCAATCGGTTTTTTTCATCCAATCCCCAAGGTCTGATATGGCTGGCAATTAAGAGTTCAGATTGCTTGATTCCGGTGATACAGCAAGTGAAATTATATGAAGCAAGAATACTCTGTCTGAAAAAATATTGATTAACCCGGGCTTTAACAATTTGTTCACGCTCTTTCCCTTCTCTGGGTAATTCGTTTTCATCAATCAAACACTCTTTTTCAATTGATGTGTGGTATTTAAAGGCTTTAAGTTTTTCACTTTCATATGGCAAAATCTCCCAATTGTTATAAAACTCATGCCAAATTTCCTTATCTAATTTACTCGCATTTGAGGCACCTTTAATTCCCCGAGCTTTTAAACTCGGGTCTAAACTTGCGAAATTAACCAATTTGTATGTTACGGAACTTGCTGTCCTGCCTATTAACTGAGATAATTTTAGTATCTCCTGATTGGTTCTGTGAAGTTTACCAAATGGCAGTTTACAATACAAATTTATAGCGAGGATCAGTTCTTCTCTTGTCCAAAGTCGTTGTCCATCTTTCATAGTTTCTTATCAAATTGGTTGCGATTTTTTTTGTATAAAAAATCGATTGCCTTTTGGATACCAACTCCAGAAGAGCGAATTTTTACAATTATTTTTTGACCTTTAAGAACTGATCTTATTGTCTTTTAACTATACAGTTCAATTTTCAAAAACCAGAATCCAGTAATTGAATTTATCCTATGGTCCTCGATTTCCTAAGTTTCTTGTGGAAGTTTTTTTTCTTTCAGAAAAATCAAATTTAAGTCACTTCCTGGTATGGCACTAAATACTTCGTAAAAATATAATAATTTCTGAATCATAGTTATGGTGAAGAAAGAGCATCTATTGATTCTGAAGGATAAGGCCATCGTCCAACTATTAAAACTTCATTATATCCAAATTCATAAAAAACATAACACGTCAAAACAGATTATAGTGGTCGTTAAACATTTTTCATTATGGTTAAATGGAACTATACCATAACATATAAAATCTTATTAAATGAAAATTTAACTGATTGAGACGGTTTCAGGTTAATTGGTAACAGCAAAATATCATTTACTATAATGCTTATCAACGATTTAAATTATCTGCAACAATGTTTTTGAAATATTTCTCCAATTTGAATTTAGGTTAATGGTCCGTATTTGAATTAGATGTTGCTGAAATCGAAACTGAAAGTTGTATTCATTTTCAATCGTTGGATAAAGTAAAATACCGGTCGCCTGCTGTGTTTTTGATGTACCATCCTCCTGATTTAACAAGTAACTGAACAGCTGGTATAAGTTGGCCGATTTTATCTTCTCTTTATTATAATTTAAAACCATGGTTTCCCTGTAGAACTTGGCATCGATGATGATCTTTTCCTTGTCATTTTCCAGAGTTATATCGGTTTCCATTCGTGGCAGATAATGAAGACTTACCGTATCTTCGATTTCGAATTTCCATAGGATGGTCTCTTTTTTCACGGCAGGAAACCTCTTCTGTTCAATGCGGTAAAAATTTCGTATAAACGCTTCAAAGAGCTGGTTCATCTTGCGGTCATCGCGGGTAAAATCTGAGAATTTGTAAACACCAGGTTTCTCTGTAGGAAGTGTGTTTTCGAGGATAATCTGACATACATTCATGATGTAGCCATAAAACCGATTATTCCTGTTGAGCCGGATTTGTTTGAAAAGGTTTACGGTCAATTCAATCTGCTGAATGTGTGACAGCATTCTCTGCAAGGCGACGAGGTCGGTCTTTAACTTTTTATCAAGATCTTTGGTACGCGTCAGCCTGTAGATGGTTGTCACCAGGATCCTATTGGAAAGGATGTTTGATGAAAAATGGTCGAAGGTGCAGATGGTTCGTTGCTTGAAGAGTAAATTGCGTTTCAGGGTCTGGCTGAGTTGGAGTTTCCCCTTTACCCCGGCCAGTTCTTCGGTATGATCGATGTAGTTCTTGTCAATCCCTCGTTTCAGCAAGGACCGTGTGGCATTGATCAGGATTTTGGCAAACAGGTCAAGGAGTTCGGTCTTGTCATCTATGGAAACGTTTACGCGCTCCTTCTCATCGAGCTTGTTCCATGCGTAGCAAAGCAGGTAATAGATATTTTCGATAGGGATCTGCATGGTCTACCTGGAGAGTAAGTTGAAGGTCTCATCAACGCTTTTCGCGTCATCAAACCAAATTTCCTCCAGCAGGGGTTTCAGCTCAAACCCAAGAATTTCGTTCCACCATATTCGTTCATCTTCTCCGGTTTTGAAGGTGCAAAAATAGCTGTGTCCAATCTGAAACCCATCGCCAAGATTCGGATCATCCTTTATTTTGTTGTTAACGTTCCTGATGGAGGCACAAATATGTTCTGTCATAGCTTCAGAAAGCCCCCTGGATGTAAGGAACGAACGAAAATTTTCCCCATAGTCTGGTTGAAGGGTTACGAAGGAGAACCGACGCCGAAGGGCATAGTCCACAATGGCCAGGGAACGGTCGGCCGTGTTCATGGTGCCGATGATGTAAAGGTTTTCCGGCACATAAAAACGATCCTCTTCATCCTCTGCATAGGTCAGTTTCAGGGCAAATTTTTCCTGCCGCTTATCAGCCTCCATCAACATCATCAACTCCCCAAAAATCTTACTTAGATTACCCCTGTTTATTTCATCAATGATAAAAAAGAATGGCCGATCAGGGTGTGCCAGGGCTTTCTGACAAAATGAATAAAAGATGCCGTCTTTCAGCTCAAAACCCCCTTTTTGAGTGGGACGCAATCCCTGGATAAAATCTTCGTAGCTGTATGATTGGTGAAACTGTACCATCTCAATGTTTACGTCGTTCACCTCCTGCATTATCTCATAGGCAATTTTACGGGCAATGAAGGTCTTCCCCACCCCCGGCGGGCCCTGAAGGATAATGTTCTTTTTCCGTTTGAGGAGTGCAACGGTTTGGAGAAAGTCAGTTTCGCTGATAAAGGGTTTGTCCGCATCTTCAGCAAACCGGTATTGCCTGATATTGCTTTTTTGCAACAGTATTTCGGTGATGATATTCTTGTTATCAATAATCTCACGAATGATATCAAACTCCGGCTCGGTGAGTTTAAAAAGACTCCCCTGATTGTTAATAAAGACCTCGCAGTCCTGAAGGGCCGGATTGTTTTTCAAGTCGTTCCAATGAACTGGAATTTCAAGCTTTTCAACTAACTGAAATTCTATCTCTTCTCCTTCTTCTGCTAAATGTATCCCTTTGGTAACTTCGTAAATTGCTTTGATCTGCTTGGTTGGTGTGCTTTCATACCCGATGATCAGGTCTCCCGGCCTGGCTTCTTCAAAGTGTTTATAGATTCTGCGCTTATTCCCCTTTTCATTGTGTGTTGTATAGGATTGGCATTGCCCTTCGCTATTATCGCTGATTCGCCAGATTTTCGGATTGGCATTCAGCCACCAGAAATTTAATGGTTCTTTTTCTTCCGCTTCCGGATCTGATGCCTCTTCAGGTTCATTAACAGTAGAGGTCACAGCCGAGGTTGTTTTGAATTTCAGGTTGTGTTTCTCAAACAAGTCAGCCAGCTCAGGGAATAACCGGACATATTCTCCAAGCAAAAATTCCCATACCTTGGTTGGACTGAATGTATCTGGCCGGAACAGTGTTTTGTAAGTCTTTAACGTGTCAGATTTATACTGGTATACTTTATCGGTTATCCAGTTTATCTTCCGCCGGTGCTGATAATCATTCTCTGATGCGTCATAATAGTATCCGCCTTCGATGATTCCAATGCCAATGGAAGTATTGACCCCCTTTGTGGCAAAAATCACATCGCCAATATTGGCATTTTTAAAAAGCCAAAGGTTCCAGGTATTGTTGGACCAATTGTCTGGTTCCAACCCGGCTGCAATATTTATTTCTTCTCGTGATTTGAAGGGTGTTAGATCCTGCAGATTTACATTGTTATAACTTATTGCCGCAATACCTTCCTCATGAAATTTCCTCCATTCGCTTGCCTGACTGCCTGGGGCAAACTTGAAATAGCTCCTGCTTTCCTTATTCAGCTGGACAATTTCATGTTTTAGCTCTTTCAAATATTCCAGTGACTCATTATAAGAATTTACTTTCTTTAATTTATTCGGCTTTGGCTCCCGGATCGAAAAACCAGCAACCATGCCTGCTTCCGGGTCAGCACTTAACATTAGGAAAAACTGATAACTATCTTTATGTGATTCTTTTGTCACGGGATATAACGCGATCCAGCAATGACTACTACCGAAGTTAGATGCCCCCTGGAAATCAACTTTGTGAAACGTGTAATCCTTTAAATCAAGTTGAACCAATAGGTCCCTGGCAATTTGTTCCAGGTAGGTTTGAACAGTTTCTTTTTCCTTTCCCCATGCAAGCCTGTAGAAAAACGTATGAAATATACTCCATGGTTTTTGCCAGTTGGCAAACAAATCCCTTTTAAACAACTCATATTCTGTAAGTTGTTTAAGATAATTTTCATTGTAATGGCTAAAAAAAGCAGTGTCCTTTATCCTTATTTTTTCTTTGATTTCATTTACAAGTGCTTCAGTAACAGGCTCACCTTGCAATAGTCTGCGGGCAACTTCCGCCCGCACAAGGTTAACCGGTTTAAAATCCCGTTCCGGATCACCGTATTCCTTAAATACATCTTCAATGATGTTTTGCGGCAAGTTATTAACGGCCTGGTACAAAATATCCTGATGGTCTGAATATTCCTTGTATTGCCTGGCAAGATCAGTGATATATTGAAATTGTGTCTGCATACTAATATACTTTATCAGTAATAAATACTTTTGTTTTGCGTATTCCAATGTTCACGCTTGTCTCTCTTTTACTCATTTTTGGCAGCTCATGTATGAAATAGTTTAGTCATTTTGAGGGCAGTGTAAAGATATCAAAGTTTAGTATGGTATTAAATGCCTTCATTGATTATTCCGGTCCAATCAAGGACAGCAGCTTTGAGACATTCCCGGTATGGAGTATTATTGATTCCTGAAGCTGGCGGTAATTTCCACAAAGGTTTTCAGGTTATTGATACCTTTGACAAAATCTTTTATCCGTTCCTATTTTATGAAGCTAATCAAGCCGAACCAGATTTCTGGGGATATTATGACATTGATAGATGAGGCAGATAAATTTGTCATCATCGTGTCCCCTTACTGTGATTTCACGAACTGGAAGAAAATCCAAAAGTGCTTTAATAATCTCAAGGAGCGGAAGATTCCTGTGGATTTTTATATTCGAGCCGATCAGAAAACCACATTAGAGCAAGTCAAATCATTAGGGTATAATCCAGTTTTGGTAACTGGCTTACATACAAAACTTTACATCAATGAGCGTTATGCGATAGTTTCTTCAATGAATCTGCTCTATTCTTCTGATAGTCAATCGTTGGACATTGCTTACCAAACCGAAAGCCAGGAAGAGTATGCTGATGTGATGCAATATTATGAACGGTATTTAGAACCTAATAAAACCAAGCCCACAAAAGGTGAAACCGTTACCCCCATTAAGAACAACGTCAAATGGCAGGATACTGTCTGTGCCGAGATTGGGGACATATTAGCTGCAAAGATATATTTCTCAAGGGCGGAGGGGAAAGTGGTGTTCAGAACCCCTAAGCTTAATTATGACTGTTTTATATGGAACAGCAAATCAAATTTTTTAAGGTTAACTTGTCTTATAACGAGGAAACAATATGAGTATTTGAGTCAAAATATTGACGCATTAACTCATGCAGTTGAATCGAAGTTAGAGTTAGTTGATGGCAGGGGTAGATACGATGACAGTCTTTGGGGTACTTTAAAAACACCATTATTAAGTCAAGACATCCAGAATATTGCCCAACCAGATCAAGAAATGATATCAAAATATTTGGTTTCGTTTATAACAAATGTTGACAAGGTTTTAAAGAACATCGATTAAAGTCGGATGTCAGTCATAATACCCTCATTAATTCATTGGATTATTATTTATCCGTACACAGTTAGCTGTATTTTCTGCAAGCATGAAGCTTATCACCTGGAACTGTAACATGGCGTTCCGCCGCAAGGCACACCGTCTTGCGATTGAACCTGACATTGCCATCATCCAAGAGTGTGAATGTCCTGAACGACTTAAATTCGGGCTGCTTGATCCAAAACTCACAGATATCTTATGTTACGGAGACAATCCAAACAAGGGACTCGGCATTTTTTCCTACACTGATTATCGATTTCAACTCCACGACTGGCACAACCTGATCAAGCGCGCAAGATGCTCGTAGCCGGAGCTTACCTTTGAAAGGCGATACTAAAATTCCTTACTGTTAAATCAAAGGGTAAAAGTTATATTGAAGTTGTATGCAAATAAAAAACCACTTACTTGATGTTATCTCTGTAAGTGGTTTATTTTCAAGTCGGGGTGAGAAGACTCGAACTTCCGACCCCTTGCACCCCATGCAAGTACGCTAGCCAACTGCGCCACACCCCGATTGATCACCGGAACGTTCTCCGGTTTGAGGCTGCAAATTTAAGCAATTTTTTCATCTTTGCAACAAATCGGTGAATAGATTCTTTAACCGGTGAGGCAAAGGTGCCCGGTTCCCTTTTTTTGCCTAATTTTGTGGCATAAAACTATTTTATGAGCGAAAATACAGAAACCGCCCGCTGCCTGATCATTGGCTCAGGCCCGGCGGGTTATACGGCTGCCATCTATGCTGCCAGGGCCGACCTCAAACCGGTGATGTACCAGGGCATGCAGCCCGGCGGACAACTTACCATCACCACCGAGGTGGAGAACTTCCCGGGTTACCCGAAAGGGATCACCGGCCCTGAGATGATGGAAGAGTTTAAGGAACAGGCTGAACGGTTTGGCACCCAGGTGCGCGGCGGCGTGGTGACAGAGGTCGACTTCTCCAAACGCCCGTTCACGGCCAAAGCCGACGATGGAAGGACCATCGTCGCCGAATCGGTGATCATCGCCACCGGCGCCTCAGCCAAATGGCTGGGACTCGAATCGGAGAAGAAATTCATGGGCATGGGCGTTTCGGGATGCGCCACGTGCGACGGCTTCTTTTACCGCGGGCAGGATGTGGCCATCGTGGGCGGTGGGGATACGGCAGCCGAGGAGGCTACCTACCTTGCCAAGCTCTGCAGGAAGGTTTACATGGTGCACCGCCGCAGTGAACTGCGCGCCTCCAAGGCGATGCAGCACAAGGTGCTCAACACCCCAAATATCGAGATGATTTGGGACAGCGCCCCTGAAGAGGTGCTCGGCGATGAAAGCGGGGTGACCGGCCTGCGCGTGCGCAACGTGAAGACGGGAGAAGCGCGCGACCTTGCACTCATGGGCTTTTTTGTCGCCATCGGCCACAAACCCAACACCGATATCTTCACCGGACAGGTGGAACTCGACGACCAGGCATACATCAAAACCAAACCGGGCACCACCCAGACCAGCATCGACGGGGTGTTCGCGTGCGGCGACGTGCAGGACCACCATTACCGCCAGGCAGTGACCGCGGCCGGTACCGGCTGCATGGCAGCTATCGAAGCTGAAAGGTTTCTCGGTGCCTGATAAATGAATGCAAACAATGCAAGCAATGCAGACAATGCAGACAATGCAGACAATGCAAACAATGCAGACAATGAGGGGCACCTTTTTAGTTTCTGACTAATGCCTAATGTCTGTTGCGTATTGCCTTTTTTCCTTTTTTCAGACCTTTGACCGTTAACTTATGATAACATTTTTCAAAAATCCCGAAAGTTACTATGCTGTTGAAAGCAGCCAGGGGCTCAGCGGGCAGGATGTTCAGAAACTGGTTTGGTTGTTCGGCGAGGCGGTATGCATCGCCGAACCTGTTTTACAGGGAACCTTTATCGGCCCGCGCCGTGAAATGGTCACACCATGGAGCACGAATGCGGTGGAGATTACGCAGAATATGGGAATCGGCGGGATTAAAAGGATTGAGGAATTTTCGATTTACGATTTTCGATCTACGATTGACGATTTAGGATTTACAATTGAGGGGGACAGGCAGCCGTTTGACCCGATGCTGCAGCATGTGTATGAGGTGCTGGACCAGGAGATTTTTCATATTCTGCATGATCCGGAGCCGGTGCAGTTTATTGAGGATATTGCAGGATATAACAGTCAGCAGGGGCTGGCGCTGAGCGGGGAGGAGATTGAATACCTCATCGGGTTGAGCCACAAGCTTGGCCGGGGGCTCACCGACAGCGAGGTGTTTGGCTTTTCGCAGGTTAATTCGGAACATTGCCGGCATAAGATCTTCAACGGCACTTTCATCATCGACGGGAAGGAGATGGATGATTCGCTCTTTGCCATGATCAAAAAAACGGCCAAAGAACATCCCGATTTCCTGGTCTCGGCATACAAGGACAACGTCGCCTTCATCCTCGGGCCCGACATCGAGCAGTTCGCACCCGTGCGCCAGGATGTGGCCGATTATTTCGTGATCAGCGACATTCACTCCGTCATCTCGCTGAAGGCGGAAACCCATAATTTCCCGACCACCGTAGAACCCTTCAACGGGGCAGCCACCGGCAGCGGCGGCGAGATCCGCGACCGCATGGCAGGAGGGAAGGGGAGCATTCCCATGGCCGGCACGGCCGTTTACATGACCTCATACCCGCGTACCGAAGGCGCCCGTTCGTGGGAAAAAAGCGTCGAAGCGCGTCCCTGGCTCTACAAGACCCCGGAGGAGATCCTGATCAAGGCCTCCAACGGCGCCAGCGATTTCGGCAACAAGTTCGGCCAGGCGCTGATCTGCGGATCGCTGCTTACCTTCGAACATGCCGCCGGGGACCGGGTTTACGGGTACGACAAGGTGATCATGCAGGCAGGAGGCATCGGGTTCGCCAAACAACACGACAGCCTGAAGGAAGAACCTGCAGCCGGACAGCAGATCGTGGTGCTGGGGGGCGACAACTACCGCATCGGGATGGGCGGCGGCGCCGTTTCGTCGGTGGCTACCGGCGAATTTGCCAATGCCATCGAACTCAACGCGGTGCAACGGTCCAATCCCGAGATGCAGAAGCGGGTGTTCAACGCCATCAGGGCTATGACGGAGATGGAGCAGAACCCCATTGTCTCCATCCACGACCACGGAGCCGGCGGCCATCTCAATGCCTTGTCGGAGCTGGTGGAAGCAACCGGCGGGACCATAAACATCGACAGCCTGCCCATCGGAGATCCGACTTTGTCGGCAAAGGAGATCGTGAGCAATGAATCGCAGGAGCGCATGGGGCTGATCCTGGCCGATGTCGATGTCGCGCTGATGCGCGGGATCGCCGAACGGGAGCGGGCACCCATGTATCTTGTCGGAAAAACCACCGGCGATCACCAGCTGGTGTTCGAAGATCACAAGGAAGGGGTACATCCCATCGACCTTAAACTGGCCGACTTCTTCGGAAAACCGCCTAAAACCATCATGGTTGACTTGTCACATGTCACATGTCACTTGTCACTCGCATACGATCAAACCCTTGTCTCTGAATACCTTGACCAGATTCTCCAGCTCGAAGCCGTTGCCTGCAAGGATTGGCTGACCAACAAAGTCGACCGGGCCGTAAGCGGGAAGATCGCCAAACAGCAGACGTGCGGCGCCATCCAGCTCCCGCTGAACAACGTGGGCGTTACGGCGCTCGACTACCAGGGGCTAAAGGGCATTGCCACTTCCCTGGGACATGCGCCTGTAGCGGGGTTGATCGATCCCGCGGCCGGTTCACGCTTATCCATTGCAAGGGCGTTGTCGAACCTGGTCTGGGCGCCGCTTACCCACGGTCTGTCTGGCGTTTCGCTGAGCGCCAACTGGATGTGGCCCTGTAGGAACCCCGGGGAAGACGCCCGGTTGTATACTGCCGTGAAGTCAGTGAGCGATTTTGCCATCGCCCTGGGGATCAACATTCCCACTGGGAAGGATTCGCTGTCGATGACCCAGAAATACCCTGACGGGAAAATTGTTTATTCGCCGGGAACGGTGATCATTTCTGCCGTTGGCGAGGTGTCGGATGTGAAGAAGGTGGTGAGTCCGTGCCTTGTGCCGGACGAGGATTCTGTACTGGTATACATTCCTTTTTCAACGTGTGATTTTGAGTTGGGCGGAAGTAGTTTTGCCCAGTCCATCAGCCAGCTGGGAGATCAGGTGCCCGATGTGGCCGATGCCTCTTATTTTGCCGCCGTTTTTGAATTCCTCCAGGACCTTGTCAGCCGGGGCGCCATTCTGGCAGGCCATGATGTGGCTGCCGGGGGCTTGATCACCACGCTGCTCGAGATGACATTCTCGACTCCGGGTACCGGGCTCGCACTGGAACTGGATAACCTGGACCCCGTCAGGGTGGGGGACCCTGACAGGGTGGGAGACCCTGACAGGGTGGGGGACCCTGACAGGGTGGGGGACCCTGACAGGGTGGGGGACCCTGACAGGGTGGGGGACCCCGTCAGGGTGCTGTTCAGCGAGAAGCCGGGAGTGGTGGTACAAGTAAGAGTTAGCGAAGTAGCGAGGTGGCGAGGTAGCGAAATCCCGGTAAACTTTAAAGTTAAAAATAAAAAATCGGATTTTATTGATTTTGATGTTTTCCCAATCGGAAAAATAACCAAAAACCGGTCTGTCAAAATTAAATACGCAGAACAGGAATATCTATTCGACATCGATGCCCTGCGCGATACATGGTTCAAAACATCTTATCTCTTCGACCGGAAACAGTCGGGTGAGAAACTGGCGCTGGAACGGTACAATAACTACAGGCAGCAACCGCTGAAATTTTTATTTCCGGATCATTTTCAAGGAACTTTCGGACAGTTCGGAACCAATCCAAAACGCAGGAAACCTTCGGGCGTGAAAGCTGCCATCATCCGTGAAAAAGGCGTGAACCGCGACCGTGACATGGCATGGGCGCTATACCTTGCAGGTTTCGACGTGAAGGACGTACACATGACCGACCTGATCGCCGGACGCGAAAACCTCGAAGATGTCAACATGATCGCCTTCGTTGGCGGTTTCTCCAACTCCGACGTGCTGGGTTCGGCCAAAGGCTGGGCCGGTGCATTCCTTTACAATGACAAGGCCAGGCTGGCGCTCGACAACTTCTACAAACGCGACGATACCCTCAGCCTGGGCGTGTGCAACGGCTGCCAGCTGATGGTCGCCCTCGGCCTGATCTATCCTGAACACCAAAAGCACCCCTGGATGTCGTGGAACGACTCCCACAAATATGAATGCACCTTCGTCGGCCTCGACGTGATGGAAAACAACTCGGTGATGCTGAAATCGCTGGCAGGCTCAAAACTGGGTATCTGGGTCGCCCATGGCGAGGGAAAATTCAACTTCCCCGACGAGGAACACAACTACCATATTCCGGCAAAATTCAGCTACCACGGCTATCCCGGCAACCCCAATGGCTCCCAGTTCGACGCCGCCTGCATCGCATCCGCCGACGGCCGCCACCTCGCCATCATGCCCCACCTCGAAGATTCCGTCCTGCCCTGGCAATGGCCCCACTATCCCGGTGAACGTCACTCCGACGAAGTAACTCCCTGGATAACTGCGTTCGTAAACGCCCGGGAATGGATCAGGGAAAAATTAAAAATTTAAAATTAAAAATTAAAAAGCGGCTAAATGTTTCCCCATTTTACCATTTTACCATTTTGCCATTTTACCATTTTGCCATTTTACCATTTTACCATTTTGCCATTTCACCATTTCGCTACCTCGCTACCTCACTATTTCGCTACCTTAATTTATCCCAACCATGACCAAACTCATCTTCATCACCGGCACCACCTCCGGCTTTGGCAGGGCAATCGCCACTAAATTTGCCCAAAACGGGCACAACCTGATCATCACCGGCCGCAGGCAAAAACTGCTCGATGAACTCGCCGATGACCTGCGAAAAACCTACGGAGTGGAAGTCCTTCCGCTGTGTTTTGACGTCAGGAACCTGTCGGAGGTTGAACAAGCCGTTGCATCGCTGACCGGCCCCTGGCGTGAGATCGACGTCCTGGTCAACAACGCCGGGCTGGCCGTGGGGATGAACCCCGTTCATGAAGGGGTGGTCGACGACTGGGAGCGGATGATCGATACCAACGTCAAGGGCCTGCTATATATGACCCGGATGGTTTCGCCCCTCATGGTGGCCCGCAAACAGGGTCATATCATCAACATCGGTTCGGTCGCCGGGAAAGAGGTTTACCCGATGGGCAATGTTTACTGCGGTTCAAAATTTGCTGTCGACGCGATTACCAAGGGAACACGGATCGACCTGGTTACCCATAACATCAAAGTGACGCAAATCGCCCCGGGGGCAGCCGAAACCGAATTCTCGCTCGTGCGCTTTAAGGGCGATGAAACCCGGGCCGGAAACGTCTACAAGGGGTTTTCCCCGCTTTCGGCCGAAGATATTGCCGATGCCGTTTACTATGTGACCACCCTTCCCGCCCATGTGAACGTGAACGACATGGTGCTGATGCCCACGGCGCAGGCCAGCGCAGTGAATTTTCATAAAATTTAGTGCAACACGAAGAACGGCAAAGAAGAACTAGATGTTCCAGATGCTAAACCAGTTATTAAGAAAATTGGTTCAGGGATTTTTGGAACCTTGTTTTTTGGAGCAATATAGGTCCTCATAGGTTTTTCTAAACTTGTTCCGTAGGAACAAAATATGGGTAGAAAAGAAGAGCATTTTGTACGGAATTTCGTCCCGTACGGGACGATACCTTGCAGTTCAACCTTTTTTCTACCCATATTAAATCCCTGACGGGATTTTAAAACGAAAATTAAACAGCCTCTAATGGTGAGAATCATATGTGTATATTTTCTCTCATGCTTCTTTTTAATGTCTTACGGACAACTATGTAATCATCATGAACTTTCAAAAACATCTGATATCAAAATAGAAATCAAAAGAATTAACAGGAACCCTCAAATGGATTCGTGTGTGATCAAGGTTGCAATATTTGTCAAATCGTCTTCAAAGCTAATTCAGGAGATTCAATACTGTTCTGAATATATTTTTGGTGATGCGTTCAGCGACTGCGGCAATGTCAGGTCGTTTAGTACCCATGTTAATCAGGATTCAGTTGCACTGGATAATGACTATGGAGATATTGTTATAGCGGATTTTAATTTCGACAGGAAAGATGATTTTGCCATAAAAAATAATTCCGGGGGAAATGGAGGGCCCGAGTATCGGTTTTATATTCGGGATGCCAATGGCGAATTCATTTTCGATAAATTCCTAAGTGAAAAAATGATTTATTTCCCTGTTCGTATCAATAACGCAAATCGAACGCTTACAACCTTGGTCCATGCAAATGCCAGGCAGTTGACTGAAACTAAATACAAACTGAACCCCGAAACGCGTAAATGGAAAATGGTAAAATCAAGATTACTTTCTGCAAATCTATAGCTGTACTTAACGAACCATCAACTGCCAATATTTGTTAACTTTGTCGAAACACAGCTGACGATGAACTGGGAAACATTACTGTCTTTCGGCGACAGCATTACTTTTGGTGCCAGGAGCTACCTGGGTTACCCGGAGCTCTGCGGCGATATCCTCGGAAAAAAACTGGAAAAAAGCTGGCATGTGATCAATCATGCGGTTAACGGCTACACCACCATTGACCTGGTCAGGTCGATCGATCCGAACCTGGATAATTTCAGAAACTGCTACCCGAGCATCATCACCGTGATGATCGGCACCAACGATATCAAAAATGGCGTCAGCACAGAGAATTTCATGATTGCTTACCGGCAGCTGATCGTTAAGCTGAGACTGCTTTCTGTCGGCAACAACATCCTCCTGCTGAAGATCCCCCGGTTTACGCGCCAGGTGTTTTACCCCTACAACTACGCCATGAACGACCGGGTAAGCGAGTTCAACCAATGCATCAAGGAACTGGCAGCAGCGAATAGCCTGAGAACCTTTGAATTCGGGTTTGAGGACGATGATTTTTTCGACGGGGTTCACCTGAATGAAAAGGGGTGCCAAACGGCGGCAATCCAGCTGGCCGGGCTGATCCTTAAAGACAAGGGCGTTGAAAGTTCTGCAGGTTTGTCATAAGATGCCGTACCCCCCTGCCGACGGGGGCGCCCAGGTGATGCATTATACCACCCTGGGGCTGATGGCAAATCATATCGAAGTAAAAACCCTGGCGATCAACCCGACCCGCAATTTTATCGATGCCGCCACCCTGCCCGAAGATTACAAAAGGCTCACCGGTTTTGAATGCGTCACCGTCGATACACGGATCAACCCTTTATCCATCCTGATTAACCTTTTCGGCAGCGAATCCTATTTTACGCGCCGGTTCATATCCACGGATTTTTCTGCAAAACTTAGGTCTGTCCTTTCCTCCGGGCATTATGACATCGTGCAGCTCGAACATCTCTATCTCTGCAATTATATCGACACCATCAGGGAATCAACCGGGGCGAAGATCATCCTGCGGCCGCAGAATGTTGAATACGTCATCTGGGAGAGATACCTGGAAGGGGTCGGGAACCCGTTCAAAAAGTGTTTCCTCGGGATTGCCACGTCACGGCTTAAAAAGTTTGAACAGGGCATTGCCGGCAGGCTTGACGGAATCATGGCACTGACGAAGGAAGATGCCGCTCTTTTTACATCTTTCTCCACGAAAACACCCGTCAGGATCATCCCCATGGGATACGATTACTGCCTTCTCCGCGGCTATGATTTTCAAAGGCAATACCACGGTCCCCCGGTGGTTTATCACCTCGGATCGATGAACTGGCTGCCCAATGCCGAGGCCATTGAATGGTTTTTTAACTTTGTCTACCCGATCCTGGTGCAGCAGGGGATGCCCATGAAACTCTCCATCGCCGGCAACGACATGCCAGCGTGGGTTTATAAATACAGGTCGGAGCAGGTTGAAGTGCTCGGGGCCATTCATACACCGCTTCAATACCAGGAGGAGAAGCAGATCATGATGGTGCCGCTGTGGTCGGGAAGCGGGATCAGGGCGAAGATCATCGAGGGGCTGGCCCTTGGAAAAACCATCATTTCCACCTCGATCGGGGCGCAGGGCATTGAATATGAGCATGGAAAAAACATCCTGATCGCCGACACCCCGGAGGATTTTGCCGGCCAGCTGATCAGGTGCTGCCAATCGCCCGAACTGTGCCGGGAATTCGGCGACAATGCAAGGAAACTCAGTGAATCATGTTATCATTCAGAAATCACGGCAAAAAAAATGGTTGAATTTTACAAGCAGATAACAGGAACCAATGGATAAAAATCTCGTCATTTTCGGGACCCGTCCTGAATTTATCAAATTGCTTCCGGTCATGGTTGAAATTAAAAAGCAAAATCTGGAAACGCAGTTTGTCTATGTTTTCACGGGGCAACACCACGAAATGACCAGGGACCTGCTTTTAACGTTCAACTTTTCTCCAGATATCTCCCTGGAGGAAAAAAACCACCATAATTCCCTTAGCCGCTCCTATGCCGGCATCCTGGCAGGGCTGCAGGAGGCCATCGATGATCTGCGGAAAACACACACGATCAAAATGATCATCGGGCAGGGCGACACCTCCAGCTGTGCATGCGCCGCCATGAGCGCTTTCTTCAATGAAATCCCCTTTGCGCATATCGAAGCCGGGCTGAGGACCCACAACATGGAGAATCCTTTTCCCGAAGAATATTTCCGCAGGATGATCTCGCTTACCACTGCCATGCACTTCGTCCCGACCGCTGTTGCAGCTGAAAACCTGCTCCGGGAAGGCATTACTGAAGAGCGGATCGTTATCACCGGGAACACCATCGCCGATGTGATTGAGTACCTGAAACCTCTGGATTTACAGCCCCGGGATCCCATGCAGGACACCGGTTTCCCTGCTACGGCCACAAACGTCATGATCACCTGCCACCGCAGGGAAAACCAGAACGGCAATTTTCATATCCTTGTTGAAACGGTGAAAACGCTGGCGGAGGAATATCCCTCGCTGAACTTTACATGGATTTCTCATAAAACCCCGTTTATTCAGCACGAACTGCAAAGTGAGTTGTTCGGGAATCATCCGAATGTCAGGGTGATTCCGCCCCTGGGGCTGATAGAGATGTACAGGTTGTATGAAACCACCCGGCTGATCATCACCGATTCGGGAGGGGTACAGGAAGAGGCCCCGGGATTTAACATCCCCGTGATCGTTATCCGCGATGTTACTGAACGCAGCGAATCGGTCGACCTGGGCTATTCGGTCCTCACCGGGATGAACAGGGAGAAGATCCTGGATGCGTTCAGACATTTCATGGGCAGGGAGCGGACAACGATGATCAACCCATACGGGGATGCGCATGCAGCAAAGAAAATTGTGGATTGCCTGAGCAGGCTGGTCTGATCACGCCAGCGTTTGGACGACGCTTTTCCAGAAAGCAGCTGCCGACACATCCCAGGAAAACCGTTTCAGATTCCGTGCTCCTTTCAGAACCAGGGATCTCCGCAGGTCATCATCCCGGCGGATGACGGCCATGGCATCGGCAATTTCTTCCACCGAGCCCGGATCAACCAGCAGGGCGGCATCACCGGCCACTTCGGGGATGGCTGACCGGTTGGAGGCAATGACGGGCACGTTGCAGCTCATCGCCTCCAGCACCGGTATGCCAAACCCTTCGTAAAATGACACATAGAGCAGGGAAAGAGCGGCCCCGGTGACTTTCCGGAGCTCCTCATCCTGCAGGTAGCCGGTGAACATGATATCCTGCAGGATGCCCGGTTCGCTGACCGTTACCATTCCGCCGAAATTCCGCCACATGGCAGCGCCTGTCACCAACAGTTTTGCTTTGTCGCCTGATTCCTTTTTATATTTGACGAACGCGCTGACTGCGTTCACCAGGTTTTTCCGCGGGTGGACCGGCCCGATAAAGAGGAAATAGGGCACCCCGCCTGAATATTGTTGCCGGGTGTCGTCAATTTCATCGGGCGTAAGCGGGCCATATTCTTCCCGTGTGCTGTTATACACCACATCGATCAGGTTTCTGTCGAGGCGGTACCGGGAAGCGATCTCATTTTTACAGAAATCGGACACGGTGACGATCCGGGTTGCTTTACGGACAAACTTTGGGAAAAAATAGCGGTAGTATTTTCTTACGAGCCAGGGCAGGAACTCCGGGTGATTTTCATAATGCAGGTCGTGCAGCACCTGGAGGGTTTTCACGGGGGTGCGGGTTGAGAGCCAGCCGTCGGTGGTGATGAAGATGTCGGCTTTGTACTTTTTCAGTGCCGCCGTAACCGAAAATTCAAAATACCAGTACCACAAAAAAGGGTGACGTGACTGCGGGAAAAGGACAACCGGTATGATATTCTCCGAAAAGATGAACTGAGGGTCCCAGGGCCGGTCGAAGAAAAAGATGAAGGTGTGTTCGGGGTGGCCCATGGTGATGCGCCTGAGGATTTCAAAGGAAAATCGCCCGATCCCTTCCAGCCTGTTCTTCAGCAGCAGCCGGGTATTTACAGCAATGATCATCAGTGTGCCCCGAAATTGTTAAACATCGAGTGCGGGGTTCAGGCCGGGGAAGAATGCGGCGTTTCTGTCGATGTTTTCCCGGTTTTTGTGGAACCATGCGATCGTCAGATCAAGCCCGGTATCAAGCATGGCTGCCGGGGCGAATTGCAGGATCCGACGGCATTTTTCATTGTTCCCGATGATTTTTTCGCGGGTGTCCCATTTCCGTTGCTGCAGGATCCGTGTGCCGGCCGGGTTCGAGGTTTTCAGGTTGATCAGTTCGGCAAGTTCGTAAATGAAGGTTTCCTGCCCGGTCGCAATGTTGATGGGCGTGCCGGTCGCTTCGGGGAAAAATCCGGATCTCAGAATCCCTTCGACGATATCGTTCACAAAAACGAAATCACGGGAAATGGTTTTGTTACCAGTAAGGGGGAGGGGTTGTCCTTTCATCGCCCACCATATAAAATTCGGAATAACATTCCTGTACTGCCCGGGCACCTCGCCGGGGCCATAGGAGTTAAAAAGCCTGACAACGCTAACCGGCAGGCTGTAGTGGTTATGATAAAACCAGCAGTAGGCTTCACCGGCCATTTTTGAGACGTAGTAGGGTGAACCCAGCCTCAGGGAGGTCTCTTCCTCGCGATAGGGCATCGTGCAATCGCTTCCGTAAGCCCCGCCTTCAGTATTTGTATAGACAAACCTTTCAATATTTCCGGAAATCACGCAATACTCAAGCAACTTCAGCATACCCCGGCTGTTGACATCCTCGCTAACCAGGGGATAATCAACAGAATTCTGGTTGGCAAAAAAGGCAGCCAGGTGAAAAACCACGGTCGGACGATGATGGAAAACCCGTTTCAGATCGTTCTCATCCCGGATATCCCCGTTGAAAAACAGGACGTTCTGATAATCGGGGATATTCCAGATGCAGGAGGAGGATAAGTTATCCAGGATGATGATTTTACCGGCTCGCAACCGGGCTAACTTCTCCACGAGATTCCGGCCTATGGCACCTGCACCTCCGGTGACCAGGATTGTTTTATCCTTATAGAATTGGCTGTATGGCATGGTTTGACAATAAACAACCAAAAATAGCAAATCCCGTGGAACCCCGGGGGATTTTCTCAACCCGGAGTTCCATGAAACCGCATGTAATTTTTTTTCATTATCATTGCACACATTTTCTGATTTTCAATTAAGTTAACCCCGATTGTTATGGAAGTAACCCGCATTTTCGATCTGTTGCCCTATCATGAGGCTGCCTTCAAACCCAAACCCGATGTTGTCGCATCCAAGGAAAACGGAGAGTGGGTAAAATACAGCATCCGCCAGTACCGTGAAATCGTGGATAACATCAGCTTTGGTTTCCTGGCCATGGGTGTTCAGCCGGGTGATAAGATAGCGCAGATCAGTTCGAACCGGGCCGAATGGAATTTCGTCGACATGGCCATCCTCCAGGTGGGGGCGGTTCATGTTCCCATATACGCCACCATCAGTGAATCGGATTACAAATACATCCTCAACCACGCGGAGGTCAAATATGTGTTCATTTCAGGGCAGGAGCTGTTGCGCAAGATCCAGCACATCCTGCCGGAGATTGCACATATCAACGGGGTTTTTACCTACAAGGCCCATGATGAGCATAAACATCTCAATGACCTGATCGAGCTTGGTAAACAGAATACCAACACCAGCTTGCTCGATGCGCGGAAAGCCTCGGTAATGCCTGAAGATGTTGCCACGATCATTTATACTTCCGGAACTACTGGCAATCCAAAGGGCGTAATGCTGACGCACAACAACATCATTTCAAATTTCAAAGTATGCGCTTACATCCCGCCATTTGGCGAGGAGGCAAAGGCCGTGAGTTACCTTCCCCTGTGCCATGTTTATGAACGGATGCTGAACTACCTGTATCATTACCTTGGATTTTCCATTTATTACGCCGAAAACCTGGGGACCATTACCGACAACATGAAAGAGGTCCAGCCGGATATCCTCTCAACGGTGCCCCGGTTGCTCGAGAAGATTTACGATAAACTCTTTTCGACCGGGCATAAACTGACAGGTGCAAAACGCTGGTTCTTTTTCTGGGCCATGCACCTGGCCCTGCGTTATGAACTCGACGGCGCCAATGGGTGGTTTTATGAGTTGAAACGGAAACTGTACGATAAGCTGGTCTATTCGAAATGGCGGGCTGCCCTGGGGGGTAAACACCTCCTGGTTGTTTCCGGGGGGGCCGCACTGCAACCCAGGTTGGCCAGGATGTTCACCTGTGCAGGAATCAATGTCCTGGAGGGATACGGTCTTACCGAAACATCCCCTGTTATTGCCGTAAACGACCTGACCGAAAACGGGACCAAATTTGCAACCGTCGGGAGGCTCCTGAAGGGTGTGGAGGTGAAGATCGCGGAGGATGGCGAGATCCTCTGCAAGGGCCCCAACGTGATGAAGGGCTATTACAAGGAGCCGGAGATGACTGCCAGTGCCATTGATTCCGACGGCTGGTTTCACACCGGCGACCTGGGGCGGTTTGAGCCTGAAGGGCATCTGAAGATCACCGGCCGTAAAAAGGAGCTTTTTAAAACCTCTTTTGGAAAGTATATCAGCCCGCAACCCATCGAAGACACCTTCAAGGAATCGCTGTTCATCGACCAGATGGTGGTGGTGGGCGAACACCAGAAGTTTGCCGGAGCGCTCATTGTCCCCGATTTCATTTTTCTCAGGTCCTACTGCACCGTTAAGGAGATTCCTTACACCACCAATGCGGAGATGATCAACCTCCCGCGCATCAGGAAGCGTTTTCAAACCGAGGTCAACAAGTATAACAAATGCCTGGGAGATACTGAAAAAATTAAAAGTTGGGACCTCATGGATACCGAATGGACCTTCGACACCGGGGAGATAACCCCGACAATGAAACTGAAGAGAAACGTCATAGCCCAGAAATATGAGGATAAAATTGCGAAACTCTTTGTATAAACAAACCGAAATTTCGTTTTAACCGGATGAAGCCCATTACCCGGATATTTGACCTGCTGGAGTTGTTCAAAGATGAGTACAGCTCCGTCCCTGACCTGTTCAATGTGAAAAAGGAGGGGGTGTGGATGCATTATTCGGCAGAAGATTATGTCAACTACAGTCAATGGGTGAGCCTGGGCCTGCTTGCTCTGGGCATCACCAGGGGAACAAGGATCGCCACCCTGATGGTCAATTGCCCGGAATGGAACTTTTTCGATATGGGGATCCTGCAGGTCGGGGCGGTACAGGTTCCTATCTATCCCACGATCAGCGAAGAAAATTATCGCTACATTTTTAATGACGCAGACATCGAGTACCTGGTTTTTTCCGATGCTGAAATTTATCAGCGAATCAAAAATGTACTTCCTGAACTTAAGAGGTTGAAGGCCGTTTTTTCGATCGAGCCTGTTGAGGGGATCAGGAACTGGAAAGAGATCGTGGAACTGGGTAGAAACTACCCGGAACCCTACGAACTTGAAGCGATCAAACGAACGATTCTGCCGGGTGACATGGCCACGGTGATCTATACCTCAGGCACCACTGGCCGCCCCAAGGGAGTGATGTCGTCGCACAACAATTTTGTTACCAATTACCAGGCGCTGGCCGAAATTCCCCCCCTGAAGATGCACGACCGCGTGGTCAGTTTCCTGCCGCTATGCCATGTGTACGAACGCACCGCCGGGTATACCTACCAGTCATTCGGCGTTTCGATTTATTATATACAGGACATTGATGAACTCGCCGATTACCTGCGTGAGGTTAAGCCGCATGGATTTGCCGCAGTTCCCCGGGTGTTCGAAAAAATTTACAACCGGATCGTATCCAAAGGAAGGAGCCTGCCCCTGCCCATGAAGGTACTGTTCTTCTGGGCTTTGCGGCAGGGGCACAAGTTTGAGCTGAACCATGAACGTGGTTTCTTTTATGACATAAAACTCTTCATCGCCAACCTGCTGGTGTTCAGCAAATGGCGGGCTGCTTTGGGCGGCGAGCTTAAATTCATCGTATCGGGCAGTGCCTCCCTCCACCCGCGTCTTGCACGTGTATTCTGGGCAGCAAAAATACCCATCATTGAAGCCTATGGGCTCACTGAGACGTCGCCCGGCGTTACTTGTTTCCGTTTTGAACCCGGTGGCATGAAATTCGGGACGGTAGGCCCCCTGCTTGCCGGCAACCAGATGAAGATTGCCGACGACGGCGAGATCCTTTGCAAAGGACCGAACATCATGATGGGTTACCTGAACCGGCCGGAGAAAACGGCGGAAGTCATCGATGCCGATGGATGGTTTCATACCGGCGATATCGGGGTAATCGAGGATGGAAAGTTCCTGAAGATCACCGACCGGAAAAAGGAGATCTTCAAAACATCCGGGGGCAAGTACATTGCCCCGCAACCCATCGAGCAGCGCATCAACGAGTCGCCCTTCATCGAACACATCATGGTGGTGGGAGAGAACCGGAAATTCCCGGCAGCGCTGATCGTGCCGAATTTTGAATACCTGAAAAGCTGGTGCGAGGTGAAGCACATCGCCTTTGGCTCGAGGGAAAAAGCAGTGCAGAACCCCAACATCATCCGCCGGATCAGGCAGGAGATCGAACGCTTTAACCTGGACCTCGACCAGTCAAGCAAAATCAAGAAATTCAGGCTTCTCGACAGTGTATGGTCGACCGAAACCGGTGAAATATCGCCAACGCTGAAACCCCGCCGGAAATTTATCGTGGAGAAATACAGCAGGATCATCGAGGAGACCTACCGTTCAGCCGAATACAACTACCGCGTCGAATAAGGGTCAGTGGAGGATTTTGAAGATCAGCTCCTTCATCAGGTCGCCGTCGGAGGCGGATGCATTTTCAACGCCTTTTGCTTTGAGATCGTATTCCCTGATGTACGAAATAATTGAAAGGAGTTTCCCAACCGGGTAGTTCCTGGCAGCAAACTGGTAGTCGGCTACGAAATAGGGGTTCACCGAGAGGGCCGCGGCAGCCGCGTTTCGCGATTTGTCGGGCAGGAAATGATACAGGAGTAGTTTTGAAAAATAGGAATAGAGGCTGGGAATGGTTTTTACCAGCGGGTTCTCACGGGGGTTTGCAGCAAAATAAAGAATGATCTGGTTTGCTTTTACCACCTCCTTCTTCCCAAGTGCTTTCTGAAGCTCAAAAACATTGAAATCCTTGCTGATGCCGATGTTCTTCTCCACGTATTCCTCGTTGATCTCCGACCCGGCAGGGATGTTGATCAGCAGTTTCTGGATCTCGTTTACGATCTTGCCAAGGTCGGCGCCCAGGAATTCGGTCAGCAGGGCCGCTGCCTTGGGGGTGATGGCATATTTCCGCTTCCGCAGGTAATCGCTTATCCAGTCGGGGATCTTGTTATCATAAAGTTTGGCCGACTCAAATGCAACCCCATGCTTCTCGACAGCCTTGAAAAACAGTTTCCGCCGGTCGAACTTGCTGTATTTGTAGCACAGCACCAGGATCGTTGAACTGAGCGGGTGTTCGAGGTAGGGGAGGAAGTCTTCAATTTTATCCAGGTCCTGCGCCTCCTTGACGATCAGTACCTGGTAATTCGCCATCATCGGGAAACGCTTGGCATAACTGATCAGGGTGCGCACATCGGAATCCTTGCCATAAACGATGGTCTGGTTGAACTCCTTTTCCAGATCGCTCAGAACGTTCTGTTCAATGTAATCGGATATGATGTCGATGAAATAGGGTTCCTCCCCGTGGAGCAGGTATACAGGGCTGTAGATGTGATTTTTCAGCTCCCCGAGAAGATTGTCGAAACTTACGTCGTTTTTGTCTGCCATATACCGGGTTGTATCCTAGTCGAACCGGAGATGTTTCACCAGTAATTTTTTTTCAATAAGGTCTTTCATGGTCTCCACGCCGATTTTCAGGTGCTCTTCGGCAAACTTCTGGGTCACCCTTTTATCGCTGGCTTGGGTTTTGATGCCCCGTCCCACCATGGGCTGGTCGGAAACGAGGAGCACGGCTCCCGTGGGGATTTCATTGGCAAACCCAACCATGAACAGGGTGGCCGATTCCATGTCAATGGCAATGGCGCGGGTTTCGCGCAACTGCTCTTTGAATTGTTCATCATATTCCCACACCCGGCGGTTGGTGGTGTACACCGTCCCGGTCCAGTAGTCTTTCCGGTGGTTGTGTATCACGGTCGACATGATCTTCTGGAGGTTGAACGCCGGGAGGGCGGGAACACGCTCGTGGAAATAGTCGTCGGAGGTTCCGTCGCCGCGGATGGCGGCAATCGGCACGATCATATCGCCTACCTTGCATTTCTTTTTCAGTCCGCCGCATTTCCCCAGGAACAGTGCGGCTTTTGGCCCGATGGCGCTGAGCAGGTCCATGATAGTTGCCGCATTGGGACTGCCCATCCCGAAATTGATGAGGGTGATGCGTTCATGGGTCACGCTGGGCATGGCCTTGTCCTTACCCTTGATCTCCACGCCGAACCATTTGGAAAAGAGATCGAGGTAACTGTTGAAATTTGTCAGGAGGATGAAATCGCCGAATTCTTCAAGGGTTGTGCCGGTATATCGCGGCAGCCAGTCGTCGACAATCTCTTTTTTGGTTTTCATGATGGAAAAGATGTATATAGGAGCCGGTTTTTTTTAAAAAAGTGTTGCAATCAGTGATCTGACCTGTAGTTCAGGATAATGTCACCTGCAAAGATAGGGTAAAATTTTATTTTAAAAACCGCTCATGCTTTCTGGTTAGCCACATGCCATTTTATTGTTAATAGGATGCAATGTTCGGCAGGCGCATACGAATTGTTGATATCTGGTCGGGAGGAAAGCCGGTTCCTTGCTGATAAACCAACAGATTCGCATCACATTCCCGGTGCATCATGTTTTACTGGAATTTTAACCCAAAATGTAGAACCCTGCCCAAGAATACTTTCAAGCCAAATCTTCCCATTTAATAGTTTTACCAGGCCTTTAACAATACTCAGGCCAATCCCGGTGCCTCCATACATTCTGTATCTCGAAGAGTCGGATTGTCTGAAACTCTCAAAAATCAAGTTAAAGTGTTCTTTATCAATACCAATCCCCTGGTCCTTTACCATGAATTGAATATAATCCTGTTCAAGTTCATACTTAATCTCAATTGTTCCGTTTTCTGAAAATTTAATAGCATTGTCGATCAGATTTGACAAAATTTGTTTAAGCCTCAATTCATCCGAAAATAAAGGGACATCATGTGTCAAGTCATTACTAAAAATAAGTTCTAAACCATTTGTTCGCGTATTTATCCTTTCAGTAAAAAATTGATGTAAATCTTCAAGTGTTTTGCTCAGGTTAAAATAATTAAAATTGAGGACGACCTGATCAGATTCTATCTGTGATATTTCAATAATATCATTTACTATATTTTGTAATCGGGCAGCTGTGCTTAAAATTATTTTCTTAAATTCATTTTTATCAGTAGGATCTATATCTTCTTCACAGAGCAATTGAGTAAAGCCCACAATACCGTTAAGGGGAGTCCTGATCTCGTGAGAGATATTTGTCAGAAATGCGGATTTCAGTTTGTCAGATTCCTCTGCTTTTTCTTTTGCCTTTTTTAGTTCTACGATAAGGGAATTAACAGAAGGATTTTTTGGGTCGATAAAACTTATGTCATTGTGTATGACTTTATATTTTCTTTTTTCAATAATAATTGGGATTAAGATGTCGTGTATGAATTCAATATATTCAATGTTATTTCGTTCAACAATCCTGAGGATCCTGTTATTAATCAATGTTAAGATGTCCGACTTTGGAATGCTATATGAATTCATTATTTCGTTTAAAGGAAAAAGCTTCCTGAAACCGTCGTCTGAAACTAACTTTTCCTCAAGTACTGATATGACCGAACTACTGATTTTTTCAGTTGATATAATATAGTGGTTTTTAATTATTTCCGAGACACTGTATTTCTCAACAATTTCTTTGGAGATTTTGTTTTTATGTAACGAAAGCCGTACTTCGTTCAATTGAAAAAGGAACAAACTGAGAATAAACGGTTCAATTTGCCTTAAGCCCCATTGTTGTTTGTTGTCAAAATCAGAAAGATCAATCTCTTTTTCTGATGATTCAGGCACTTTATTGATAATTTTAATTGCAACCTCTTCAGTTAACAATTGCTTTCCGAGTTTCGCCGTACTGATCAAAGCATTTGAACCAGATAAATATGAAACCCGGAAGCTGTTTGAACTTGAAAAAGGGAGATATTTCCTGATGTTATTCAACTGGGGCAGAAAATCCTCCCTAAGGGAAACAATAATCCGATGGTCAAAATCTATTGGAGGTGAGTATTTAATTTCGGATTGGATTGACAAGGGTATACGATTCTGAATGAGGTCGGAAAGTTCGATAAAAAATGGCTGTATGTTCTTTCTGAAATCCTTACTTATAGTGAACACTTCTTCAAACTGATCTATAATGATAGCAATTTTAATAAGTCCGTTTCGTATAACCATCCGGTTGAAAATCTCCCATAATGTTTGCCTGTCATCGAATGCGTATTTATTTCCAAACTCGGCCAGTTTTTCTTTAATTAAACTTTTCAGCTGTAATAACGGGGGGATTGAAGTGTCGGTATAATCCAACCGCACATATACTGGAAGATAGAAACTGTTTCGTAACAGGGGCATGAGCCCTGCCTGGATTAGTGAAGATTTCCCAATCCCGGACTTACCATAAATATATATAATTTTGTTCCGGGTAATCATTTTCTGGATATCAACCAGTTCATTATCCCGGCCTCCAAAGAGATCTTTATTTTTTTCACTATAAGACTCTAAACCTAAAAAAGGCCTGTTTTTATCGGTTGAACTCATTTTTGATTTTGGTTAACTAAAGTGAGTTTGTTATGCTTGATAAACCTGTTAATATAGGTGTCAATATCTTCAGGATATGTAATTTTCTCCATGTGCAGTTCCCTGAATTCTGAAGGTATTTTTACGTCCTGAGAATCAGTATTATCAATTATAATAGGTTTAATAAAGGATTTATCCGGGTTTATTTCCTTAAGCCGCCTGATCACGGATGCTGTCATCCATTCCTGGTCATATACAAAGGCATATGGATCTTTTATTGAATTCTGAGAAATTACGGGCAGGAAAAAATTACATTTCCTTGAAATGGCATCCTGGATGACTTTGTTAAAACTGTCACCGGATTGCAGTGATTCAATGTCATACCATACGGCAACCCCCATTCTTTTAAATGCTGCCTTAAGTTTGTTGACAAAAACAATGTCTTTCCTTGAATAACTGATAAATACCGATTCGTTGTACCTGATATCAGTATTGGCAGAGGACAATTTTACCTGTTCCGAAAAATCCGAGATAAATGACAAAAGAGATGGAAAACCAAGTGCACTTACCGGATAATACCTTACACCACATAAATTTAAGTAATCGCGTAATTGAACATCATAATATATGTCCCTGGTAATAATTATAACCTGCTGTCCTGGGTCACTCCTATACTTTAATATTAGTTTAACAAATACTTTTAAAATCCAACCTGGTAGTGTCAGGCCAAGGATCAGGATATGCTTTTCAGTGATTAAATCGAATAATATTTCACCTAATTCATCCTGACTGTTGAAAAGAAACAGGTAATCGAGTATTTCGTTTTCGCCGATTGCAAAATTCGAATTATTCGCTGTTCCGAAAATATTTATAAGGATCGGGAAATAATTATTGCGATTGAAATGTAATAATGAATTTGGGGGTATTGAGAAATTCAACTGTGTAATATAATCTGAATGATAGTTTGCAGCGGCTTGTGAGAAAATATTACTTATAGTAGCATTGAACAATATTGGAAATTTCCGTGTCTCAATAAGGTTTTTTATTGGATCTATGTATACCTGGGTGCTGTCAATGGAATTCAGAATAAAGTGAATGGAGGATTTTATGGTTTCAATACTTTGTGATTCGCGGATTTTAAAAACCAACTTCAGTAAATCCCCTTCGTTACTGGTTATATGATAATGTTGTTTCAATTTATTAACTAAAAAGTCTTCAATATTTGCAAGTGTGTTGCATCCTGCTATTTCGTCGCGGTCTGATATTATTTCACTTACGATTACCTTAAACAAATCATTCCCTATGATCGGTATTAGTTTTTCATTCAGTACGTTATACAGAATTTCTTCCTTAAGAATAGACATTATAGTCGCGATTTGGATGTGTTTGGTAGTTTATCAAAGTCTTTTGCTCATTTAATTTTACTTGTGTGAAAATCAAAAATACAAATTAATTCGGTGACCATAACCGGGTAGAAACGCAGACAGAATAGAAATGTTTTATTTTTGTAACAATAGGGAGGCTTATCAATGGCAGGATACCTGGTATAATTGCCAGGTTCTTCAAATTAATTTGTATTTTAGGAGTATAAGTATTGTTTGATAAATCCCGACAAGGTGTTAACAAGAAAACAGATACACGCAGAAATTGTTAATACTAATCTATGTTGTCACCTTTTTCCCTAAATTTGTCATTGACCTATGATGCATAAGCTGAATTTACCGGAATTTGATCCCCGCATTCGTGAGGGGACGAACGGGAAACGGGAAATCTTCGACGGGATCAGGAAGAAATTTGTAAGGCTCACCCCGGAGGAGTGGGTCAGGCAGCATTTTCTCAATTTCATGGTGAGCCACCTTGGATTCCCTGCATCTCTGATCGTGGTTGAGGCGGAACTCACCTACAACCAGATGAAGAAACGGTTTGATATCCTCGCATACCGCGCCGGCGGAAGTCCCTGCATGGTGGTTGAATGCAAGTCGACCTCGGTGGAAATAACCCAGGCCGTTTTCGACCAGGTCGCCATGTACAACATGACCCTGCTGGTCGATTACGTGGTTGTTACGAACGGCCTCACACATTATGTCTGCCGCATCGACCATGAAAAGCGGTCTTATACCTTTTTGAAGGAGATCCCGGCCTATGGAACACTGATTCAATAATTTCACCATTTCACCATTTCACCATTTCACCATTTCACCATTTCACCATTTCGCTATTTCGCCACCCCGCTACCTCGCCACCTAAACCATGAAACTCATAGGCACCATCCCCGAAAACCTCATCAACTTCATCCTGGTTACGATTTTTTCGCTGTTGATCGGGCTGTCGCAACGGCGAATTCACAGCTTGACCAATGAGGCAGGCCATACGATCGGGACTGACCGGACATTTACGTTCATCGGCATCCTGGGTTTTGTCCTCTATCTCCTTGGGGGACCTGCCGCCAATCTTTTCATGGGAGGCGGATTCGTGCTGGCCATGGTCATGGGCATTTCCTATTTTTATCATATCCGCGATTTCAAGGAGTATGGCACCACCACGATCTTCGTGGCGCTGATCACCTACTGTCTGGGGCCGCTGATCCTCACCCAGCCATTATGGATGGTGCTGCTTATCGTGGTAACGGTGCTGATCTTTACGGAACTGAAGGAGACCTTCGCGAGCATATCCCAGAAATTCGACCGCTACGAGTTTATCACGCTGGCAAAATTTCTTATCATTGCAGGCATCATTCTCCCCATTGTTCCTGACAGTCCTGTCATGGAAGGTCTGAACCTGACGCCTTACAAAATATGGCTTGCCGTGGTGGTCATCTCCTCCATCTCCTATTTCAGTTACCTGCTTAAAAAATTTGTTTTTCCGAATGCCAGCATTATCCTCTCAGGGATCCTCGGGGGGCTCTATTCCAGCACAGCCACGACCATTATCCTGGCCAAGAAAAGCAGGAAGGAGCCGCAGCACCTGAACCAGTACCTCGCCGGGATCATGTTCGCCACAGCCCTTATGTACCTGCGCATCCTTATCCTGATCGTTATTTTCAGCCAGCAATTGTTCATGCTGGTGTGGCCATGGTTTGTCGCACTTTTTCTTTTTTCGGCCGTCATCGGGCTGGTAATCCTTTTTTACCGAAACAGGCTTACCACCACCACCGACCAGGAGCTGCAAACGGATAAAAATCCGCTCGAATTTAAAGTGGCGCTGATCTTTGCGGCACTATATGTTGCCCTCACGCTGGTAACCTATGAAATGCTCAACCGGTTTGGCACCCATGGATTGAATGTTCTTTCGTACATCGTCGGGTTGGTGGATATCGATCCTTTTCTGATCAACCTGTTCCAGGGGAAAAATGCCGTTGCCCTCAATGCCATTGCCCTGGCTACCTTCCAGGCTATCGTCAGCAACAATGCGATGAAGATGATCTACAGCCTCTTTTTCGCCGGTAAAAACGCACGGATCTACCTCGTTCCGGGTTTTCTTCTTATCATTGCACTAACGATTGGTGTAATGTTTCTCGTTTAGCAAAAAAGTATGGCGGATCATTTTTCGGTTGGGTTATCTTTAGTGGACAAGTCGTTCAATCCCGATGAAACCCGGAATTACGGGCTGGCCATCCTGTTCAGCAATACACGGCTGACGTTCTGCATTCTTGATGTTAAACGCAATAAATTTATCGGGCTGCAGCAGCTAACCAAATACGGCTCATCACTACACAGCGATTCGCCTGGCCGGAATGAATCGTACGCCGGGTTCCTCGACAGCGTGATGGCGGAGGTGCCGTGGCTTAAAAGCCCGTTTAAACTCGTCAGGGTAGCCTGGGAAGGCCGGAAATCGACGCTGATACCCGCCCCGCTATATGAGGAGGCCAGGATGGAAAATTATCTGAATTTCAATTTTCAGCCGGGAGGGGAAGAGCAGGTCATGTCGGACCATTTGTTGTCGGTCGATTCTTTTCACGTGTTTTCGGTGCCGGCATTTATCGCATCATCGGTCAGTCAGCATTTTCAGGAGATCAGGCTGGTTCATTCGGCCAGCGTGCTTATCGAGAGTATCTGGAGAAGTTATAAAAACCGCATTAACAGTCCCCGGGTTTTCCTTCATCTTTGCCCTGGTTTTTTCAACCTGGTGATCTTTGACGGAAAACAGATGAGTTACTTCAATACGTTTCCTTTTCAGAACCAGGAAGACGTCACCTATTACCTTATTTTTGTCATGGAGCAACTTGATTTCAACCCTGAAACGGTTCCGCTGGTCCTGCTCGGCGACATCGAAAAAGGTTCGCCGATGGGTGAACTTCTCTTCAGGTATGTACGTCATGTGGAATTTGGCCGGAGAAATGATGCAAGCAAATTCAGTTACGTGCTCAACCAACTTCCCCCTCAGGTCTGTTATTCACTTTTTAATATATTCTCATGCGGATTGTAAGTGGAAAATACAGGGGCCGGCGCCTGCAGCCGCCGGTAAACCTTCCGGTGCGGCCCACCACCGATTTCGCAAAGGAGGGGCTCTTTAATGTGCTCAACAACATGGTGGATTATGAATCACTGAAGGTTCTTGACCTCTTTGCAGGAACCGGGAGCATTGCATTTGAATTTCTTTCACGCGGGGTCATTGAAGTTACTGCCGTAGATTCAAACAACAGGTGCGTTGAATTCATAAAAAAAACTGCTGTTGAGTTTGGCGAAACCAATTTAAAAGTGGTCAAATCGAACTGCTTCGTTTTTATTAAACGCATGGTTTCATCATATGACCTGGTATTTGCCGATCCTCCGTATGACCTTGAAGGCATCGAGGCGATTCCCGACCTGGTATTTGATTCGGGGTTGCTGGCTGATGGCGGTCTGCTGATCATGGAGCATTCGTCTGCCTACAAGTTTGAGAAGCATCCATGCTATAACCAGCATCGTCAGTATGGAAGCGTGAACTTCAGTTTCTTCCAAAAATAAAACAGACATTAACCGGGGTCAATGTCTGTTTTACCTTCCAGTCAGGATAATCTAACTGATCAGTATTCGTCTTCGTGGAAGAAGAAATCGTCTTTTGTAGGATAGTCGGGCCAGATGTCCTCGATGCGTTCGTAAGATTCGCCTTCGTCTTCAATTTCCCGTAAATTTTCAATTACCTCCTGTGGCGCGCCGGATCGGATCGCCCAATCGACCAGCTCTTCCTTGGTGGCAGGCCAGGGAGCATCTTCCAGTTTTGAGGCCAATTCGAGTGTCCAGTACATGTATTAGTTTTTTTGAAATTTATGCAAAAGTATAAAAAAAAAAATCAGAAAGTCAAGAGTTATTTTTAACAATCCAAGGTGTTTCCGTTGCACCGAGGTCTTTGCCTGTTTTTCGCGCCAGGACAAAAAGATAATCCGATAAACGGTTCAAAAAGCAAATTATTATATCATCCACCGGACTATTGAGGCTCAGCCTGATCAGTGCGCGTTCGGCCCGGCGGCAAATGGTTCGTGCAATGTGGCATTCGGAAACAATGGCATGACCGCCGGGTAGGATAAAACTTGTCAACGGCGGGAGTTCCTCATTCATGGCATCGATCTCCTTTTCCAGGAGGGTGATATCCTCCTCCGACAGCAAGGGCAATTCGCGGGTCGGCACTTCCGGATCACGTGCTATGAGGGCTTCGGAAATGAAGAGACATTCCTGAACCCTGATAAGAACTTCACGGTATCGGGCAGCAATTTCCCGGTCCCTGAGCAGTCCGATGAACGAGTTCAGCTCATCAAGGCTTCCATATGCCTCAACACGGTCGTGACTCTTGGCAACACGGGTACCCCCCAGCAGGGAGGTTTCCCCCTTGTCGCCACCTTTCGTATAAATCTTAAACCCGTCAGCCATCTACCTATTTTACCATTTTACCATTTTACGATTTTACCATTTCGCTAGCTCGCTAGCTCGCTAGCTCTCTACTTCTTAAGCCTCTCCTTCAGTGCCTCAAACTGCTCAGCCATCTCCTTAGGCAAACGGTCGCCAAAAAGCCTCTGGTGTTCATCAATGAGATCGCATTCTGCGATCCATTCAGCCTTGTCAACTTTCAGGATGTTTTCCATTTTGCCGTCCAATCCGGCGAGTCCGGAGATGTCGATCGAACCGGCTTCGGGGACGAAACCGATGGGCGTTTCAACCGCATTTGCGGTACCTTCCATGCGCTCGAAGATCCATTTCAGCACCCTGATGTTGTCGCCATATCCCGGCCACAGGAATTTGCCATCGGCGCCCTTGCGGAACCAGTTGACGTTAAAAATACCTGGTAATTTTGCTTTATCCGTGGCTGATGCACCAACTTTCACCCAATGGCCGAAATAGTCGCCCATGTGGTAACCGCAGAAGGGAAGCATGGCAAACGGGTCGCGGCGAACGCCGGCTTTAAGCCCGATGGCAGCGGCAGTCACTTCCGATCCCACGATTGATCCGATGAAGACCCCGTGATTCCAGTCGAATGACTGGTAAACTAATGGAACAGTTCCTGGGCGGCGGCCGCCAAACAAAAATGCGGAAATAGGCACGCCTTTGGGGTTTTCCCAGTCCTTGTCGATCACCGGGCATTGTTTCGCAGGCGCTGTGAACCGGGCATTCGGGTGTGCCGCAGGTTTACCGCTGGCAGCATCATACACTTCATTGGTCCAGGTGATGGTTCCTTCAGGAATATCGGTGCCAATGCCTTCCCACCAGATATCGCCATCGGGTGTAAGCCCGGTGTTGGTGAAGATGGAATTTTCCTTGCATGACAACATGGCGTTGGGGTTGGTTTCCATGGAGGTGAAGGGCGCCACGCCGAAGAAACCGGCTTCCGGATTGATGGCGTACAAACGGCCGTCTTCACCGAATTTCATCCACGCGATATCATCGCCAACCGTTTCAACTTTCCATCCCGGGATATTGGGGATGAGCATGGCCAGGTTGGTTTTTCCGCAGGCACTCGGGAAAGCTGCTGCAAAATAGCGTTTTACTCCCTGGGGATTGGTGATACCCATAATGAGCATGTGTTCGGCAAGCCACCCCTCGCGGCGGGCCATGTTGGTGGCAATGCGCAGGGCGAAGCATTTTTTGCCGAGCAGGGCGTTTCCGCCGTAGCCGCTTCCGAACGACCAGGTTTCATTGGTGTCGGGGAAGTGGGAAATATATTTTTTATCGATGGGGGCGCATGGCCATTTCACATCCTTCTGTCCGGGGGCCAGCGGGGCTCCGACTGAATGGATACATGGAACGAAATCACCGTCGCCAAGCAAATCAAGCACGGCGCTTCCCATGCGCGTCATGATGCGCATGTTGACCACCACGTATGGAGAATCGGTAATCTGGATGCCGATGTGGGCGATTTTTGATCCCAGGGGACCCATGCTGAAGGGAATAACATACATGGTGCGGCCTTTCATGCATCCGCGGTAATCTTCCGTGAGGATCTTTTTCATTTCGGCTGGGGCCATCCAGTTGTTGGTAGGGCCGGCATCTTCCTGTTTTGCAGAACAGATGAAGGTGCGGTTTTCCACGCGGGCTACATCGCTCGGATCGCTCTGGAAATAGTAGCTTCCCGGGCGTTTGGCTTCATTCAGCTTAACAGCCATCCCGGTGCTCACCATCATGTCGAGCAATTTCTGATTTTCAGATTCTGATCCGTCGCACCAATGAATTGCATCGGGCTGGCAAAGGTCAGACCAACCCTTTACCCAATTTTCAACTTTTTTGCTGATTGTCATTTTTCAATTATTAATTAAAAATTATTAATTACTAATTATTGCTATTTCAATTCTGCCAGGGCACTTTTAATTCTTCTCACCGCCTCAACCAGTTTTTCCTTGCTGGTGGCGTAGGAAAAGCGGATACAGTTGGGGTCACCGAAGGCATCACCGGGGACAAGGGCGACAAATACATTGTTTAAGAGATACATGCAGAGATCATTGGCATTGCTGATGGTGGTGGTGCCCGTGCTTTTTCCGAAGTACCAGGAGATATCGGGGAAGATGTAAAACGCCCCGTCGGGGTGGTTGAGTTTCATGCCCGGGATTTCGGCAAGGAGTTCAAGCATCAGGTCGCGGCGTTCGCGGAATGCCTGCTGCATGACCTTCATATCCGGTGTGCTGTCCGGGGCGGTGATAAACGCCTTCAATGCCGCGCGCTGGGCTATGGATGATGCTCCCGATGTGAACTGCCCCTGGAGTTTGTCACAGGCTTTTGCAATGGCGATGGGAGCAGCGATAAAGCCGATTCTCCAACCGGTCATGGCGTAGCCCTTTGAAACGCCGTTGATCAGCACGACCTGGTCTTTGATATTGGCAAACTGGCAAATGCTTTCATGTTTGCCAACGAAATTGATGTGTTCATAGATTTCGTCTGCCACGATGGTGATATGCGGATATTTGGCCATCACATCGGCAATACCCTTCAGTTCTTCGCGCGTGTAAACAGAACCCGTCGGGTTGCACGGGGAGCTGTAAATCAGCAATTTTGTTTTGGGGGTGATTGCGGCTTCCAGCTGCTGCGGGGTGATCTTGAAATTATGCTCAATCGTGGCCGGGATAAAAACGGATTTTCCTTCGGCAACTTTGATGATTTCCTTGTATGACACCCAGTAGGGTGCCGGCACAAGCACTTCATCTCCCGGGTTGACCAGGCTGAGCATGACATTGGCGATGGACTGTTTTGCGCCGGTTGACACAACGATCTGACTGCAGTCGTAATCAAGGTTGTTGTCACGTTTCAGCTTCACACAGATCGCTTTGCGCAGATCCTCGTACCCTGCTACCGGGGAGTAAAAAGTGTAATTCTGGTCGATCCCTTCCTTTGCCGCGTTTTTGATGTAATCGGGCGTGTTGAAATCGGGTTCCCCGAGGCTGAGGTTGATCACGTCATGCCCTTCTGCTTTGAGTTCGCGGCTCTTGCGCGACATGGCCAGTGTTTCACTTTCGGCCAGATACTGGATTCTGTTAGCGAGTGTTGTCATAGTGTTATAAGAGTGTGAAAATGAAAGTTTTGAAAATAAGGAACAAATGTAGGAAAAAATACGGATTACAAAGGGGGGAGTGGGAAAAAATATGGGGGGGGAACGGGTGAACGGGTGAGCGGGTATACGGGTGAGCGGGTGGACAAGTGGACAAGCGGACGGGTGGACAGGTGAACAGGTGGTCAATTGGAATGGTATAACGTATTCCAGCTCAAATTTGTCTTTTGTCTTTTGTCATTCGTCATTCGTCATTCCAAAATCCTAAATCGTAAATCCTTTCTTTTTGTACTTTTGTAAAAAATCCCCTATGTCTCCTTCTCCCTTCGTTTTTCACCTGATTGGCATGGTCGTCAGGCTGGTTGTTTTTTTCAGCGGGGCATTTTCCCTGTTGTGGTATTATCTCAGAGAAACCCGCAAGGTGGCTCCAGTTGCTGCAAACAACGAAGATCAGAAAGTCATTCTGCCGCTGCGCCTCCAGGCATGCGAGCGTTTTGTCCTTTACCTGGAACGGATTCATCCGTCGAACCTGCTCATGCGGCTCAATAGTACCGATATCACGGCGATGCAGCTACAGTCGTTGCTGGTAAGGACCATCCGTGAAGAGTTTGAATATAACCTGTCGCAGCAGTTGTATATTTCGGGTAATGCCTGGGAACTGGTTAAAAATGCAAAGGAGGAGACGATCTCCATGATCAACCAGGCGGCAGCCAAAGTCGGCGATGAGGCCCATTCCTCAGCGTTGGTAAAGGAGGTGCTTGAGATGTCCATCTCAAAAAACAATCTCCCCGTGGACCAGGCCCTCGGGGAGATCAAGAAGGAGTTGCAGAAGATGTTCTGAGGCGGTTATTTTCCGAACCGGTAAGCGATCGACAAACCAGCCGAATTGGTATTTAACGCGCAGCTAAAATTGTAATTGTTTGTCTCAGTGCTCTGGGAATTTCTTGTTGTCTTGGTCTTCCCGATTCCGTAGGAGACATTTGGGGTGATTTCGGCACCGAAAACAAAATGGTCCGACAGGGTGTAGGTGACTCCCAGTACCGCGTCCACCATGGGAGCCACGTTCCACGTAGTGGTTTCATAATCGTTATATACCCCCGACATGTTTTGTTTTTGTTTCTGGAACGAGAAATTAGCCCCTGCCTCAAACCCCCAGATGAAATTTACCTTGCCGGATAATGCCACATGTTTTTCGAATCCCACCCTGATACCGGCACCCGATGTGATGTTCTTTATATCAATAGAATCAGAGGTCCTGCCCTGGGTTGAAGTAAGCCCCAGGCTGACATTAAGCAAACTCACCCTCAGGAGGGTTTTGTCGTTGCCGGTTTTAAAATGCATTCCGAAGCTGTTCAGACTGCTGAAGTTCATACCTAACTGGTAGTAATGAAGCGGATTTTCCTGCTGGGCAAAAAGGCTGGTTGACATGGCTGCAAGGAGCATTGTGAAGAGAAGAACATACTTTTTCATATTTTACAGGTTTTGGTTATATTTTTAACGAAGGTACGTATCTTCTATTACAAAACCCTGTCATGTAAATTGTTATTTTTTGTTAATTGCACAGGGAACCACAACACACGTTTCTCAGGGCTTCATCCGGTACCAGTACTGGTATATTTCCCTGAACCCCATTTTTTCATAAAGCCTGATGGCCGGGGTATTGTCGATGAGTACCTGCAGGTAGGCGGTCAGCGCTCCTTTTTTCCTTCCCCACCGCAGGAGGTTTTCCACGATCAGGTATCCCAGGCCGGTGTGCCGGTACTCCTTGTCCACCACAATATCGAACAGACCGATGCATGAACCTTCTGTCACGCCAAGTCCCACACCGATGGTCTGGTGGCCGCGGGAAAGGGAGATCAGACATTTGGGCGTGCGAAGTTGCTCCATAATGTCAATGTAGGTTGCCCTGCGTTTTCGGTCAAATTCGTTCATCCTGATGAAATCATCAATCCAGCGCGGGTTTAATACTGTTTCAATCCGGATATCGCTGAGCGGTTCGCGGGGCCAGTTCGATATATCGATTAGCTGGAAGGAGATAGTGGAATGCAGGAAATAATTACGGGCAGCGAGCCGCTGATCAATATCAGGCGGGTCGGCTATCGAGGTGATCTTGAAACAGGGTGCAATATGATGCGAAAGGTAAAGTTTTTCACAAAAATCGATTTTTTCTTCAGGGTCCAGGGTGGAGGGATAGAGCAAATTTACCGAATTGGAACGTTTTGTCACCCCGTTGGCAAACCGTAATATCCAACCATCATACTGGACCGTTTGCAGGGCAGGCCACGCGTTATTGCTGATCTCTTCGAAGCGGCGAATCATTTTATTTCCCCCGCCTAAACCGCTCCTTCCCCTCCGCCGTCATCCTCTCCGTTGCGTATTGAAAGATCAGCCGAGGGGCAGTGTCCTTAAACCGTAACAAAAATTGTTCGGCGACCTCGGGTTGTTTTTTCCAGGTTTCGCGCAGGAACCAGCCCAGCCCCTGGTGGACCTCACGTGCGGGGTCATGCATCATCGGTTCAATAAAAGTGAACCAGGGCTGGAAGTCGGTTGAGATTTTCATAGGCTTGATGAGACTTACTACTGCAGCCCTGCGCTGAAATTTATTTTCTGCAGTTCTCCATAATCCGATGGAATCAAGGCTGACAAGTTTCTTTTTAAAAAACAGGTTCATCAGCTCGCCGCAGATATAATCTGTTTGAGCCCAATTGGTGATGCCCACGGAAAACCATTTTTCAACCGTGTTAAAAGTGGAAGTCGTCCATGTCTTTTGATAGTGGAGCACGAGCCTGATGGCAATAACCGTCATTTCATATTTCGGAGATGCGGCAAGCAGGATGGAGGTTTCGAGAACCAACGCCTGGTCAACACCCGGCATGGCCAGAATTCCGGTTACCAGGGAGGCTGTCTGCTCCTGGCTGAGGCCATAGGCATCATATCCTTCCTTGAAATACCTCTGGTACTTTGCAACAACAGCCGGATTTTGGTTCTTGATACCAAAATCATGAATGTGATCGAAGATCTCCCGGGCAGTCATGACGGATTGGTTAGTTCATGATAAATCCCCTGGCTTTTTCAAGGGCCGCAGGTATTCCTGCCGGATTTTTGCCACCTGCAGTGGCAATGTGCGGCTGTCCGCCCCCACCACCCTGAATCTCCTTTGCAATTTCACGAATGATATTGCCGGCATGGAGTTTGCGCTCCTTCACCAGGTTTTCCGAAAGCATCACGGTCAGGGTAGCCTTGCCTTCGGCGGCTGTGGCCAGTACCAGGAAAAGGTCGGGGATGGAGGCATTCAGTTCATAGGCCAGGTTCTTGACGGTTTCTGCATCCAGGTCGACCCGGACTGTGAGAAAATTGACGCCGTTGTAATGCTGCACAAGTGCCGCATACTCCTCGCGAAGCTGGATAAGTTTGAGCTTGCCGAGCTCGGTGACCTGCCGTTTGAGGTCGGCATTTTCGTCGAGCAGATGCCTTACGCCTTTATGCAGGTCCTTTGGATTTTTAAGCAGTTCCCCGATGCTTTCGATGAGCGACTCCAGTGAATTCCAGTATTCTTCGGTCTTGCCGGCCGTGATGGCCTCGATGCGGCGGATACCCGCGGCAATGGCGCCTTCCGAAATTATTTTGAAGGAACCGATCTGCCCCGTGGCAGGCACATGCGTACCGCCGCAAAGCTCAACCGAAAATCCGGGATCGAAGGTGATCATGCGCACAAGATCCCCGTATTTTTCTCCGAAAAGGGCCATGGCACCCCTTGCCTTTGCCTCTGCCACCGGCACGGCACGCTCTTCCTTCAGCCCGATATTCTCCCTGATTTTAGCATTCACGATCGATTCAACCCGGGTTGTCTCTTCACGTGTCATCTTTGCAAAATGGGTGAAGTCGAACCTGAGCCGGTTCTCGTCGACCAGCGAGCCTTTCTGCTCCACATGCGTGCCGAGAACCTCGCGGAGTGCGGCATGCATGAGATGGGTGGCCGAATGGTTATTGGCAATGCGCTTCCGCCTCGCTGCATCAACCTGAGCTATGACCGCAAGTGAAGGATCGGCCGGCAACGATTTAGTGATGATGATGCTCAGTTCATTTTCCCTGACGGTGTCTTCCACTTCGATTTTTTCATCTCCCGAAATCAGCCAGCCCTTATCGCCGGTTTGTCCGCCTGATTCGGCATAAAATGGCGTTTGGGCGATCACCAGGTGATAATATTCCTGGCCTTTGGTCACGACCTTGCGATATCGCCAGATCTCTGTTTCCACCTGCAGGATGTCATACCCCACGAATTCAGGCAACCCCGCATCTTCGTGGAGGATCGACCAATCGGAAGCATCAACGACTGCATCCTGGCGCGACCGCGCTTTTTGTTCTGCAAGTCCTTTTGAAAAGCCTTCCATGTCGACGCTCCAACCGATTTCACGCGCCATGAGCTGGGTGAGGTCGATGGGGAAACCGAAGGTGTCGAAGAGTTCAAAGGCGAAGGCACCGTCAATACATTTTTTATCATTAACCTCCTCAACGGGAATGGGCTGGGCAGGAGCCACATAGCCATTGAACCGCTGTATGCCGGTTGCCAGTGTTCTGAGGAAGGCGGTCTCTTCTTCGCGGATCACGTTGGTGATCAGGTCCTTCTGGGCAATAAGTTCAGGGAAGACCGGGCCCAGTTGCGAAAGAATGACCGGGACGAGTTCATGAATGAATGGTTCTTTGAATCCCAGGAAGGCATAGCCGTAACGAACCGCCCGGCGGAGGATCCTGCGGATGACGTAGCCGGCTTTTACGTTGGAGGGAAGCTGCCCGTCGGCAATGGCAAAGGCAATGGCCCTCAGGTGATCGGCCACCACGCGCATGGCAATGTCGGCCTTTGGCTCCCTGCCATAAGGAATCCCGGCATTCGCGGCGAGCACCTGGATGATCGGCTGGAAAACGTCTGTGTCGTAATTTGATTTGGTTCCCTGCATGACCATGCAGAGCCGTTCGAATCCCATCCCGGTATCAACATGTTTTGCAGGGAGTTCAACCAGCTGGCCGCTTGCCATCCGGTTGAACTGGATGAACACCAGGTTCCAGATTTCGATGACATGCGGATCGCCTTTGTTAACCAGGTCCTTTCCGGGGATCTTTGCCTTTTCGGCTGCATCGCGAATGTCGGCATGGATTTCGGAACAGGGACCGCAGGGGCCGGTATCTCCCATTTCCCAGAAATTATCCTTTTTCGATCCCAGCAAAATGCGGTCTTCCGGGATATGTTGTTTCCAGAATCCGATGGCTTCGTTGTCGCGCGCCAGTCCTTCACTTTCATCCCCTTCAAATACAGTCACATAAAGCGATTCCGGGTCGATTTTGAACACCTCCGTCAATAGTTCCCAGCCCCATGCAATCGCCTCCTTTTTGAAGTAATCGCCGAATGACCAGTTGCCCAGCATTTCAAACATGGTATGATGATAGGTGTCGTGGCCAACTTCTTCAAGATCATTGTGTTTGCCGGAAACACGCAGGCATTTCTGGGTGTCGGCAATTCTGCGGAAAGTGCCTTCGCGGTTGCCAAGGAAAATATCTTTGAACTGGTTCATTCCGGCATTGGTGAACATCAGGGTTGGATCGTTCTTAACGACCATGGGGGCTGAGAGAACGATCTCATGTTGCTTGGACCGGAAAAAGTCGAGGAAAGTCTGGCGAATATCAGTAGAATTCATTTAAAAATATGATTAACAATGGATTAACAAACTTTAACATTTTTTAAACTTCGGAAACGACTGCAAAGTTAATTATTTACTTAATTTTGTAGCTGTTAGCCCCCCCTGTTTTGACTAATTCTTTATTTACCTGTCGATGAGCAAGGTAAAGTACAAGTTCAATAAAAAATCCCTGACCTTTGACCGGGTGCATACAACGATGCGGAAGCGTTTGCTGTATTTTTTCTCGCATCTGTCAACGGGCGTGGTATTTGCTGCCGTTGTGCTGGTACTGGCCTATAATTTTCTTGACTCGCCGAAGGAAAAGGCGCAGAAACGCGACATTGACCAGATGAAGCTTCAGTACCAGATCATAAACGACCAGCTGGACAAGGTGACCAAAATTCTTGCAGATCTGCAGGATCGCGACGACAATATTTACCGGGTGATTTTTGAAGCTGAACCGATTCCCAATGCCATCAGGTCGGCCGGTATCGGAGGAATTGACAGGTATGAGGCGCTCAAAGGATATTCCAATTCCGAACTGATGATCGAAACGGCAAAGAACGTGGACAAGATCATGGGGAAACTGTATGTGCAGTCAAAATCGTTTGATGATGTTTTTAACCTTGCAAAAAACAAGGAGAAGATGCTTGTTTCGATCCCGGCCATTCAGCCGGTGAACAACAACGACCTCAAACGCATCGGATCTTATTTCGGGAACCGTGTCGATCCCTTCTACAAGGTCCGGAAATTCCATGAAGGAATGGATTTTTCGGCTTCAATCGGCACCGAAGTTTATGCAACCGGCAACGGGGTGGTCGAAGATGCCGGGCGTGATGCAGAAGGTGGTTACGGGAATGTGATCAGGATCGACCATGGTTACAATTACCATACGGTTTACGCCCATCTTTCGCGCATCTTTGTGAAGCCGGGCCAGAAAATCCTGCGTGGGCAGATCATTGGTTACGTTGGAAACACCGGGAAGTCCACCTCCCCGCATCTGCACTATGAAGTCAGGAAAAACGGGATTGCCATCAACCCCATCTATTTCTTTTTCAACGACCTCACACCGTCACAGTTCAAGATGATGCTGGAGTTATCCTCGCGTCCTTCACAAACCATGGATTAACCCGGACCACCGATGTTGCGAAAAGAGAAAAAAATAGGGAAATTATATTATTCCATCGGGGAGGTCGCCGAACTGTTTGAGGTGAATGCCTCCCTGATAAGATACTGGGAAAAGGAATTTGATATTCTGAAGCCTCAGAAGAACAAGAAAGGAAACAGGTTGTTCACACCCGGGGATCTCGATAACCTGCGCATCATTTATCATCTTGTGAAGGAGCGTGGATTCACCCTGCAGGGGGCGAAAGATAAACTAAGGGAAAATAAACAGGATGTTGCGAGCCATGTTGAGATCATCGATTCGCTGAACCGGCTTAAGGGATTTCTGCTCAACCTGAAGGAGCAGCTGTGATGTCAGGACAAGGAAAGCCGGCATCAAATTCTTTTTTTGACAACGTGTATGCGGTTGTATGCATGGTTCCATACGGCCGCGTGACTTCCTATGGTGCGATTGCAGCATATCTTGGCACGCGGGGTTCGGCAAGGATGGTAGGATGGGCCATGAATGCATCGCACACGCAGGTAACGGGTGTTCCCGCTCACAGGGTGGTCAACAGGAACGGACTGCTTACCGGGAGGCATCATTTCGGGAGCCTGAAAATCATGCAACAACTCCTCGAAAGCGAAGGAATTGAAATCCTCAACGACCAGGTTGTTAGGTTCGGCGAGCTGTTCTGGGACCCGGCAAAGGAAATTAAGCATTAAAAATTAAAAATTAAAAATTACAAAGCTTTGAAAATACATTCACCTTTTTTCTTGTCCACCTGTCCACTTGTCCACCTGTCCACCTGTCCACCTGTCCACCTGTCCACTTGTCCACCTGTCCACTTGTCCACCTGTCCACCTGTTCACCCATTTACTAACCCAAGCAACCCACAATGACCATAGATAAAACCCAGATAATCGATGCCTTAAGGCACGTAGACGACCCGGACCTCAGGCAGGACCTGGTCACGCTGAATATGATCGATCATGTTCAGGTAGAAGGAAATAAAGTCAGTTTTGCCGTCGTGCTCACCACCCCGGCCTGCCCTTTGAAAAACCAGATCAGGCAGGCCTGTATTGATGCAATTCACCAATATGTTGATCACGGGCTGGAAGTCGAAGTGGAGATGACGTCAAAGGTGACCTCCCGCCGCAAGGAGACCGATACGATGCTGAAGGATGTTAAAAATATTATTGCCGTCGGATCCGGCAAAGGCGGAGTCGGGAAATCGACGGTAGCGGTCAACCTGGCCGTTGCACTTGCGGCAAGCGGTGCCAAGGTTGGACTGATCGATGCAGATATCTACGGACCGTCCATCCCGATGATGTTCGGCATGCTGAACGAACGTCCCACCGGGTTCGACCAGGACGGCAAAACCTATGTCTACCCCTTCGAAAAATTCGGGTTGAAGGTACTGTCGATCGGTTTTTTTGTCGACCAGTCGAAAGCCCTGATCTGGCGAGGACCGATGGCTTCGATGGCCCTTCGCCAGATGTTCACCGATGCCGTATGGGGCGAACTTGACTACATGGTGATCGATCTTCCTCCCGGTACGGGCGATATTCCACTCACCCTCATCCAGGATTTCCCGCTCACCGGGGCGATCATTGTCAGCACGCCCCAGCAGGTAGCCATTGCGGATGTGAGAAAAGCAGCCGACATGTTCCGCAACGACAAGATCAACATTCCCATCCTCGGGCTGGTTGAAAACATGTCCTATTTCACGCCGCAGGATATGCCCGGTAAGAAATATTATATTTTCGGGCAGGGCGGATGCGAAAAATTTGCCGCCGAACTCAATATCCCGCTGATCGGCGAAATTCCGATCGTACCAGCCATTGCCGATTCGGGAGATGCCGGGATCCCCGTTGCCACAGATAACACCTCTCCGGTCACCGCAGCCTTCTTAAAACTTGCAGAGAACGTGGCGCAGCAGATAGCCATCAGTAATTCGATTAAGGAGATTTTTGGAGGGGTGAATGGGTGAACGGGTGAAGGTGTGGACAGGTGGACAGGTGGACAGGTGGGCAAGTGAACAGGTGGGCAAGTGACAGTACATCCGGTGCCGGTTAATATAGAGCGTTGGCCCGCAGTTTAAATAGTAATTCAATTATTAATTCATTCAATAATTTATTATCATGATTGCAAACGCAGAATTAGAATCGAAAGTAAAAAATGTGATAGAGCAGATCCGTCCGTATCTTCAGGCTGATGGCGGCGATGTGGAGTATGTTAACCTGACCGAAGACAATACCGTCAATATCCGCCTGCTGGGCATGTGCGGCAATTGTCCCCACAGCCAGATGACCCTGAAAAACGGGATCGAAGCTGCGGTTATACGTGCGCTTCCCGAAATCAAATCGGTGGAATCGGTTTCAGCAGAATAGCCGGTTCAGGAAAGGTATTTCGCCACGATAGGCATTCGGCGCCCCATGCCGAATGCTTTTGGCGAAACCCGCAGGATTGGCGGGGTTTGTGCGCGCTTGTACTCGTTGGTGTTTACCAGTTTGAGAACGCGCCTTACCGTCGTTTCATCATAGCCTTCGCGGATCAGTTCCTCCGGGCCGGTGCGTTGTTCAATATACCGGAACAGGACCTGGTCAAGGATTGAATAATCTGGTAGCGAATCCGAATCTTTCTGATCCGGTCTCAGCTCGGCGGAAGGGGGTTTCAGGATGGTATTTTCCGGGATAACTTCGGAAGCTGCATTTATCAATCGTGCTAGCTCGTAGACCTGGAGTTTGTATACATCCCCCAGCACCGACAAACCGCCGCACATATCGCCGTAAAGTGTGCCGTAACCAACGGCAGCCTCGCTTTTATTGGAGGTGTTAAGCAGGATATACCCGAATTTGTTCGAAAGCGCCATGAGGATCACGCCGCGTATCCGTGCCTGGATGTTCTCTTCGGCGATGTTGAAGGGTTGCCCGGCGAATTGTGGTTGCAGGGTCAGTTCAATCGTCTTGTAGGCATCCTCGATCGGGATGATATCATAGGCCACATCCAGATTTTCGGCAAGCAAGCGGGCGTCGGTGATGCTGTGATCGGATGAAAACTGCGAGGGAAGCAGGATGGCGCGGACATTTTGATTGCCCAGCGCTTCTGCAGCGAGGACGAGGGTAACGGCTGAATCAATACCGCCCGAAAGGCCCAGGATTGCCTTTGAGAATCCCAGTTTTCCGAAATAGTCGCGGATGCCAAGGACCAGCGCCTGGTAGATCAGCCGGGTAGCTTCAGGCGACGTGAAAGAATGAAAGGATGATTTGGGAACGTGGGAATGGGGTGCTGGATTTGGTATCCTGGATTTGGAAAAATCGTAAATCGCAAAATCTTCGGAAAATTCTTTCAACCTTGTGCCGACGGCCCCGTCGGAACCCACCACCATGGAACCTCCGTCGAAGATCAGCTCGGTTTGTCCGCCCACCTGGTTGACATAAACCACTGGCAGGCTATAGGTTACCGCGTTCCTGGAAAGGACTTCCAGCCGTTTTATCTCCTGGTTGTAGTTGAACGGGGAAGCGGCAATGTTGATGAGGATGTCGGGCGATTGGCCGCTAAGTTCATCCATAGGGTTGCGCACATAAAGCGGATCCTCCGCAATGTTCCAAAGATCCTCGCAAATGGTGATGGCAAACCGGAACCCTTTGTATTCCACCACCGAACCTGGCAACCGGTTTGGTTCAAAATAGCGGTATTCATCAAAAACATCATAATTCGGGAGCAAGGTCTTATGGATCTCTGCCCGGATTTTGCCATCGGCAAGGAAAAATGCCGTGTTGTAAAGAGGTTTTCCTTTTGCTGCGGGGTTGACGGAGGGAGCACCTACGATAGCCGCTATTCCTGTGCATTTTGAAGCAATTGTTTCAACCGCCTCGCTGCTTCTCCTGATAAAATCGCTGAACTCAAGAAAATCGCGCGGGGGATAACCGCAAACCGAGAGTTCGGCAAAAACAACCAGCCCGGCGCCCTGCGATTTCGCCTTTTCGATGGCATCGCAGATAGCCGAAACATTGTTCGAAAAATTACCGACGTGATAGTTCAGCTGTGCCAGCGCGATTTTCATGATAAGCGGTTAAAACAGGATCCCGATTGTAAGCTCGACAAAATTCAGCATGCTTTTTTCATTGAGATGCGTTTTGTAATTCATCCCCGACAGCACGTTATTGAGGGAATTATTGTATGAAAGGCCTGCAAACAGCCTTGTTGATTCATCCACGTGGTATTCGCATCCCACACCGATGATGATCGATTCCCTGATAAAGGAGGTGCTGTCGGTGAGGTTGTCCTGCTGGTCGATCTCCTGGCCCCGAGAGGAATAAAACTTCTCCTTGTAGGTGGCTTTCAGGCGGAAGGCCGTGCCAAACCCTATCTGACCGTAAAATGAAATCTTTCCGAATGTTTTGGTCTGCATCTTGATCATCAGGGGAATTTCAAGATAGAGGAAATTGTACTTCCGGCTGATCTGGCCGCTCAGGGTGTCGCGGGCATCGGGGTAACTCAGTTTCCCGTTCAGGAACTGGAAGTTAAAACCGGTTGACAGGGCATAATTTTTAGCAAAATAAAAATCGCCCACAAACCCTACGGTTGCTCCCGCGCATGCCCCGTCGCTGGCATAATCCTTGCTGCCTGGGCTCATCCAGCCAATGTTTGGAGAAACCTTCAGTCCCAGTTTGAAGGGAAGTTTTTCCTGGCTGCAGGCAATATTTGTAAGGGAAAAGAGTATTGAAATAAAAATAAAAGTCAACAGTTTTTTCATGACAGGTTGTTTAATCACGATTACACGGGATGTTCCGGGGCAAAAATAGGGATTAATACCCCAGCCGGGGAATGAAACTTCATTTTTTTATCCAAAAATAATCAACCGGGTTTTTCGTTTCATACTGTTGATCAGCAATCATTCATCCGTTAAAAGGTCATTTATGGTTTGGCATAAACATCATTCAGCGATTTTATTCATGATATGCCTGGTGGCTTTTTCCGCCTGCGGTCGTGGAAAGCAACGGCTTCACCCCGATGTATCAAAGATAAGCCTGCCGCAGGTGATCATTCACAGGTACGACCTCGACCTCTTCAGGGTCCATTCGGGGCAATTGCAGCAGGAGCTTGAGAAGCTGAAACCGGTCTATCGGTTTTTCCTGGGCGCCGATCTGAACGATCCTGCCAAGCTGGCCGATATGAAAGATTACCTGGAGAATCCGCGCAACATAGCCTTCCATGCGGAAGTTACAGCAAAATACAGCGATATCCATGCCATTGAAAATGCACTGACGGATGCCTTCAGACACTACCAATTTTACTATCCCGGTGTGAAAATACCGAGGGTCTACGCCTATATTTCGGGCGGGGATTATGACTTTCCCGTTCAGTTTGCCGACAGTGTGATGCTCATAGGGCTCGATAACTACCTTGGAAAAGATTACAAACCCTATATTTCCGACGGACTGCCCTTTTACCGGTTAACAAGGATGAATCCTGGAAATATCGCTCCCGACTGTATCAAGGCCTTGTCGAACATCTTGCATCCGAAGCAGATCGCGGGAAATAATCTCCTGGAGCAGATGATCGAGGCAGGGAAGCGGTTGTATTTCACCGATGCCATGCTCCCTGACGCCGTCGACCGGTTCAAGATCGGCTATACCGCCGCACAGCACGATTGGATTGTAAAAAATGAAGAACATGTGTGGGCTGCCATCATTGAAAACCGGATGCTTTATACAACCGATGGAAAACTGATGCGGGCCTTCATGGCCGATGGTCCCTTTACCGCCGAATTCTCCAAGGAGGCCCCCCCTCGCCTTGGTGAATGGCTGGGTTGGCAGATCGTCAGGAAATACATGGAGAACCAGCCTGCCGTAACCTTGCGGGAAATGATGAACGATCAGGACGCGCAGAAGATACTCACCAACTCCCGATACAAACCGGAGAAATAATTAAAAATTAAAAATTAAAAATTACCCGGAGACCAATTCCATTATTACGACTTTCTTCAGTTTATGCCCATCCTTAAGGTCCCCGTTCACCCGTCCACCTGTCCACCTGCCCACCCGTCCACCCGTCCACCCGTCCACCTGTCCACCCGTCCACCTGTCCACCCGACCACCTGTCCACCCGAC
>Ga0114951_10000435_pt1 | contig 58493 bp, 97 predicted proteins | sample AM7aDNAmetaG_FD_88677 | JGI IMG/M metagenome (GOLD analysis project Ga0114951, IMG submission 88677) | Freshwater microbial communities from Finland to study Microbial Dark Matter (Phase II) - AM7a DNA metaG | ecosystem: Environmental > Aquatic > Freshwater > Lake | place: Finland: Lake Alinen...
CATCAACTATAAATACTATATATTAAAGTAAAAAACTCATTTTTAGTAAAATAAATTTTGGTTGTAGATAATGTTAGATTTTAATAAGTTTTATTAAATTTTTAATAACAGTTAATTAACCCCATATTTTTTTAGTGTTTTCATATTGTTTAATATATTTCATAATTATAAATCAAATCTACGAGAACTAATAAATGAGTCAAAAGTTTGATTACTATACACTGTAATAATATCATTTAACCCAGCTTTATATTCCGTTCTTCCTATTAACAAAGTAACCCAATCAGACACCTCACCATAACTGGGACTTATAGCTGGATTGGTTGTCATTATATATTTAACATAGCCATTCACAACATTATTATAATCCTTTGATCGAGAACAGAAATATATTCTTTTACAAAAGAATTCTATTTTTTTATTTGCAAAATACTCCATCATAATTTTTCTGGATAATCTATATTCACAATCATCCGATCCAGTGTCTGGAGTTCTTAAAAAAGCATCACCGTAATATTTAGACAATATTTCATAAATATCATTAAAACATAATGTAATACTATAGTTTGTTTTCTTTTCAAAAGTTTTTAAATATTTCATCAGTCTTTATATTTTTGATCCATTTCTAAAAATTCTTTCTTTCCATCATGAAACACAACATTAAAAATGTGCCTTTGCTGAGTCTTTACTTTATTGTAAAAATAATCTTTCAATTTTTTGAGGTTACCACTGAGCTCTGTTGTGCCATTTTTGTATGATTTTAATTGAATCTCCCCCAAGTCTTGCCAAACTCCTTTATTATCAACATCAAAATCCAATGGCGGCTTTCCATATATTATTTCATAAAGCTTTCTGAATTCATGAAGCCCTTCATATTTCTTAATTCCAGATATTTTTATTGACTTCTTATCAAAATTAAAAACCTTCACCTCATTTCTATGATTGTTTCTGAAATAAAAATCTCCACTGTCATCTATTCCATATTTTATTCTAAATTTATACCAACCATCAACATCACTGTAACTCGGCTCACTGTTAACTGGTGGGATCGTACAAGTATCATCTTCTTCTAAACTAAAATGCTTAAGCAATTCATCAATTTTATCATTAACAGTGAATTTAGAAAAAAAGTGCTTCGCTATTTTTTGAACTTCATCATAATCATTAACCCAATATAATTTTCGTAATACTTGTTCTTTATCATTTGTAGTGAGCCAAGCATCATCACTTTTTATAAAATCGTTTTGATGATCAAATTTGATGTTTAATTTGTTAACATTTTCAGATTCTATTATATATCGAATCTTTGAATCATGCCATGATGTTGCACTACCAGTGCTAAACCCCTGTTCTTGGAAAAATGATAAAACTTTTTCTAATTCACTTTTGTTTTTTATTATGCCGATTTCCATAAAATGTGATGAATTTTTTAATATATATTAAAAAGTAAAAGTAAAATCACATATGCTTAGCTACACATCATTTATTATTAAAGAATCAACCACAAAGAACCAATTGGTTTATTGGAATTGGAAAGATATGATGAATAAAAATTGGAAAAAAATTGCCGTAGACCACCAATTCATTAATATTGTTATGGAAGATGGTGATATGCGTCAAGTTCTTTTAGAAGTGGAAGGTAATATTGAGATGCTAAAACTTCCAGTAGATGCTATTGAGCCATTCTGGAAAAAATTTGCTATAGAATTTAAGAAAAACGCACCTGTATATTTGGACGACATGAAATATGTTCCTAAAATTTGCGGGAATGTCGATCCAATTTTAAAAGGAAAACAATTTGATATGTAATGGTGTATATCAGATATTTTAATGAAAGTGTTTTTGAGGAATGGGAAGAAACGATTAAAATAAAAACTGGGGATATCTTCAGATTTACGTATCCAGACAACAATATAATTGCTATTGAAAGACTTATTAATTACCCAGATGAAGACGATGGATATATATTTAAAGGATATGTTTTCAATAAAAAATCTAAAGGTGTCGTAGAGAAAGATTCTGTGCAATTAAATTTTTTTACTGTTGATGATGAAAGCATACCGTCTAAAGAAGAACTCGATTTATATCTAAGTTGTGCAAATTCAAAGTTGTGGGGAGCTGGTAAAAAAATATCCATTAAAGAAGCTCATCAAAGACGTGATGAAATGGAAAAAGAATATAATATATTTAAATCTACAAAACAATTTGATATGTAATGGTGTATTTGAAACTGTATGAAGCCTTTAATAATGAGGAACAACTTAAATATCAAAATGGGGTCAGGCTTCAAGTTGGCGACATTTTTAAATTTGATTATCCAAACACTTCAAAATTTGATTTAATGCGACTTCAGCCAGAAAATACAGCTATGGTTGGATTATATCATTTTGAAGGTTATACATTTTATAAAGATTATGTAAAGCCAGTTCAAGCAAGATCACAAAACCTTAAATTCTTTGTTTTAGATGAAGATAATATACCAACAGATGAAGATATTAGACATTTCTTTAAACTATATCTAAAAGATTTGTATAAAGCCGCTGGATGTGAATTAGATATTAAATTACAAGATTTAGTAGATAATTATATTAAAAGACGAGATGAAATTAAAAATCAATTATCAGTAAGTATGAAATCAAAACAATTTGATCTATGATATATCTAAAAACATTTGAAGATAAAGATAATGAAATGCACGAAATTGCTGTTGAAATATTCAAGGAGCAATATAGAAAATGTCCAGATATTGAAACACATGATCTTTTTGTATTTATTGGAAAAGAAGGCTTCAAAGAAGTTAAAGGTGGATTATACAAGAAAATACTTGAAATTGAAAAAATGAATAAAATTGATCCAGATGAACAAGGATATAATTCTATTATTGGAATGATGATGAGGGCTAAATTTACAGCATTTTCAAATACCACATCTAAAGCATATTTTATTTGGTTCCCTAAAAGCGGTGTCAATTTGGTTGAAGATAAATCTTCCGATGTAATGGATATTGGATTAATAGAATTGATTGATAAAAATAAAAATGAATTTACTACCCAAGGTCCTAACGGCAAACTATTTCAGGATGCGCTAAAAAAGAAAGCCAATATTCAAAAATTTGATTTATGAAATACTTAAAAACCTTTGAAAATGATAAATGGCTTATTCCAAGCAAAGATTCGGTAGAAATAAATAAAATAGAATCCTATGAATTTAATGTTGCTGTTCTTTTTGAATTTTTGAAGTTAGCAATGGATATGTCAATGTATGAAATATATGAGTGGGAGACAAACCCACCATTATCATTTTCAAATGATCAAATGGTAAAATTTGATACTATGTTTAAAGGATATGATGGTGAAAAAAGAAAATGGCAAAACATCAGTATATTATTTTCCCCAACCAACCTTGAATATATACTATTTCATGTTTTCGCTGAACAACAATTACCTGTTAAATTATTCGATTATTTATATGAGAAAGGTGTTGTAGAAAAATGCACAGAAATACAAGATAAAAAAGGAAATGATAAAATGGGGTATTGGATAAAAAAAGACAAACTTCCAACCAGCTTAGAGCCTTTCAAAGACTTTTTTAGCAATAAAGCTGGAAGTAGATTTGATTTATAAAAAAATCATGCCGCCTTTTTTTATTCTTTATTGAATATATACCGTTTATTGTTATAATCTATAATTCGAATTTCATTCGCATTATCACTTTTTAATGAATTAAAGTATCTTTCTTTAAAATTCCCAAGATTCCCCTTAAGCTCTACACCATCACTCACCTTTTTTATTTCAAAATCTGGAGGGCCACCATTTACAAGTTCACATAATGTAGGAAATTCATAGTCATTACTCCATCTTATTCGAAGACCTTTATCCAAATTATAATAACCAAAGTGTGTATAATCACCATATCCAGAGTCATCAATATTATATTTCATCTTAAATTTTTGCCATCCAATAATATCCAAATCTGATGGTCTTGAGTCACTGGGTGTTTTTTGAGCCGCATTTGGGATAAGATAAAATTTATTCATTAATTCTTTTATTTTGTCCTCTGGAGAATATGCTGAAAAATGTTTTTCAGCTTCTTTTTTGATTTCTTCATAGTCATTCATCTTTGTTAATCTATCCTTTAAATTATTATATTTATACTCAGATAAATTCCTTGTATTGGCACTATTAATTATTTTATCAATTTTTGCGCTGTGAGCGTCATAATCACGAAAATAACCAAACCCTTGATCATATAATGCTTTGAAAATTTCTTCTAATTCTTTTTTGGTTTTTATGATCATTTTTATTCCAACTTTTTTTAATATATATAAAAAACTTAAATAATATTTTATGCTTACATATAACACATTCTTAAATGAAAATAGAAGGCGTGACTCTTCTGATGAAAAGTATAATGTTTACTATTATAACAAAAAGCTCATGGAAGAAATGGAATGGCTTAAAATAGACATGAAGGTTCAATTTGATGGGCTATACCGTATTATTATTGAAAGTACTCCACAAAGTGCTAATCAAAGCTGGAATGATAATACATGGACAATTTTAATGGATCAAAATGATGTTGTCTATCTACATAATGATTTTGTTGAAAAATTCAAACAAAAATTTATAAAAGAATTTAGCCGAAACCCAGTCAGGCTAAAACATTTTCCCAAGTGGTTAGGAAATGCTGAGCAATTCTTCAAGCAGAAACAATTTGATTTATAAAAATATATGAAAAAATACAATTCATTTGTAACTGAAGCAAAAGAAACTCTCAGGGGCGACCTTTTAGATCAAGCAGATTTTGAAGAATTTGATAGACTTGATCTTTACAAATTTATAGAATTACTTTGTGCGCTGTTAGGTTGTAAAATTAGAATATATAGAAACTACGTTACAATTAATAATAAAAACGAGGAAACATTAGAAATTTATTGGGCTGATCAATCTATATTTAATATAAACTCGTTCGAATATGTAGACCACTTATTTTGGAAATATTCAGTTAGAAAAAATAAAAATTTTGATAGACTTAGAGGTTATACATTTTTCTTACCTGAAACAAGTTTCAAATCCGAAGAAGTAGATAATCTTTTTGATTTTTTAGCTGATAAGAAGTTTGCCGATAAAATTGTAATTAAAGACCAGCACTTCACATATGAAACAGCATATGCTATGCATAAATTTCCATTATCTAATATTAAAAACGAATATGATAAATGGAAAATAACTAAAAGATTCGATTTATAATAATTCTGAACTCTTCTGAATTGCTAATTCTTTTGATGATCCAATCTTCTTATAAAGATCATCTGGGTGAAATCCTTCATCCCAACTGGTGCCATTACTTATATGAAATTTTTCAGCTATCAAATGATGCTCAGCGCAAAGAGATATTCCATTTTCTAAAACATATCCACCATTAGAAATTTCTGGGGAGTTTCTATCTGTGATATGATGTGAATCTTCCGCATCTTTATTGCAAAATACACATTTACCACCATCACGTTTGAAAACAGCAGTTCTAAAATTAAATCTTATTTCCTTCTTGCCTTTCATTTAGTTGATCTAATTTCTTCTTTCTCATATCTTTCAATGGAGTAACATCAATTGAGAAATAAGGCATTCCACCAGGAAGTGCATTCCACATTTCTCGTGGCAGTAAAAATTTAACCCGACCAATAGCAAGCCCCAAGCACATTAATTCATCGACATTTTGATGTTGTGCCCATTGTGTACCATCTATTGTATCTATAGCCGATAAAAATGACCATCCGCCACCTTTATCAACCCGAAAGTTCTCTGGAAGTTGTTTTAAAAACTCGATTATTGTTTCTTCATTTTTGGCTAACCTTTCAGGATTAAATCCAAATTCGTTTTGTACGCCTTTTGCCAATACAGCAGTTGATGTATCTTCATTGCCAGCAAACAAACAGTTCTTTACAACTATGCTTACATTTTCACCAGTTAATTCCATTTTTTTCTTTTTTATAAATGCCGAAAATTCTTGTTCTTCTTTCTTTGATAATTTCTTAGATGGAAGTATCATCGATTCAGCGATTTCTTCATCCGTATATTGTTCTCTGAGTTTTTTATAAACGCTTTTCGATTTCATCTATTTTATCTCTTGTTTTTACCATTTTAGCTCTTAGGTTGAGAAATAATAAGCTCAATCCCATAAAGCATGCGGCTACAATTATATATAAAACTTTGGGGTCATTGTAAAATTTTACAAGAAACCATGTTGTTAAAAAAAGGTCTTTTATAGCAACAAGACTTGTTATAAATATCATAACCTTCAATAAAAATTTTGAATCGTTCATTTTTTTAGTCTTTGATTAATTCTATCCAATATCATTTTATTTTGTTCATCCGTTGGGGTATAATCATTAAAGAATTCTGGCTTTCTTTTGTATATTTCCCAGTTATTGCTATAATCGGATACATCAAACCCTTTTTGCTTGCAAAGAGCATGAATCTTCTTATATCGATCCAAAGTAAATTTTCCTTTATCTAACCAAAATAATTCCTTAAAAGCAATTTCACCATTTTTTTTGATTTCAAAAAATGGTGCTGGAATATCATCAAACTTATTCTGATTTAAACGCACTTCGAGCCTAAAACAAATTCTTTTAATTTCACGATGCTCCGCCAATAAATGTTTATTAGTTAAAGACTCAACTGGAATATTACAATTAATTCTCGTCATTAGCGAACATCATTAGCTTCTACAATTAATTTAATTTCAACACCTTTTTTACTCACCTTTAATTTCTTACTTGCATTCAATCTTCTTTTTAATGTGTTGAATTGTTTCATTGTCGTGTCTTCGTATTGAAGGCATTCATAACGGGGTTGATATTTACTGTAATTACCCTCTTTCATTCCTAATTTTTTGGCAAATGCCCTTATTATGTAATCAATTTCAATTCCACCTTCCCACCAATCAATGTTATGCTTTACATTTATATACATATTTACTTAATTTTAGCGAACAAAATAGCCTTTTTCTTGCCTTTTAATGCATCAGTGATGTCTTTGTACCTGTTCGGGAAGATCGGCTGGTAGAAGTCAGCTATTGCGGTCAGGGCATAATATAAGTTGCTTAAAACTTCTTCACTATTGACTGGATCAGACCAAGGCTTTTTTTCAATAATATATGTGTTGCAATATCGTACAACCTCATTGGCGGTTTTTATACCATCTTTAATTTCATAATTATCCAGTTGTTTTCTGGAATCAATTAAGATATCATCGATATAATCTTTAAAAAGCGCACTTGGCTCAATAACTTCAACGTTATTAATGTCAATCAAATGAAGTGTTCTGGCAATAAGATTACCAACCCCATCAACAACATCGGAATTGAAAAGATTAATCAAATCCAATTCACTCCAACTATTATTGGCGGTTGTATTGAGACCAGCCAGAATGTAATACCTTACAGCATCCAATCCAAATTTGTTTAATTGGGATATTGGATCAATGACATTACCTTCTGTCTTTGACATTTTATTACCGTTGGAATCTGTAATAGTCCCATGAACCAGTAACTTCTTGGTGAATGAGATATTTTGGGATGCCAGCAAAGACTGAAATATAAGCCCTTGAAATTTCAAATTATCAGGACCACAAATCTGAAGGGTATTTTTCCACCACGAATTGAAAAGTGTTTTATCTTCAGAGCCATCCCAGCCAGCAGCAATAATATAGTTCAAAAGTGCCGAAAACCACACATATATTATTTGCCCGTCATCGTTTGGAACATCTACACCTAATGAAACACGACTCTTATCTCTTGATACTGATATATCTTCAGCTCCAGAAATTTGATTAAGTAACTCGTATAATTTATTGTGTGGAGTTAAAAAGTTAGTCTTTTTAACAAAATCATAAATTTCATCTTTATACTTTGTTAATCTGAAAAACCAATTTTCTTCGGATATTTCGGAAATTTCCAATTTTGTATGCTCTGGGCACTTTCCATTTATTAAATCCTTTTCCGTTTTGAAAGATTCACATCCAGTGCAATATTTTGCAGTATATTCTTTCTTATATAAGTCGCCATTTAAAAGACAACTTTCCCAAAATAATTGAACTTTATCATGATGATCTTTTGATATTGTTCTATAGAAATTTGTATATGAAATGTTGAATAATTTGCAAAATTCAATCCATTTTATAGCCAAATCTTCTAAATATTCATCAACTGGTATATTGGCTGCTGACGCAGCGTCCGAAATTTTGGCACCAGCCTCGTCCAATCCGACATTAAAAAATACATCATAACCTTCAGAAGTCTTATATCGAGCAATAAAATCAGCTAATATAAATTCAAGACAATGCCCCGCATGGGCCACTCCGTTACTATATGGAAGTGTTGTTGTTATAAATAACTTTTCGATGTTACCCTCCGATCTTATTTAATTTTAGTTTTCTAACCTTGGTATTAATTGTATGTAACATTTTATCATCAATTTCAATAGGATGTAATAGTTCTCGAATTTGAAGAATTGTCATTCTACCACTGGCTAATTCAACAATACAAAAATCAATTACTGGTTCCTTCATTTTTTCCATCTCAGCAATAATATCAACGATCCTACTCATATTTATTGATTTATCATGCAAATATATAAATAATATTCAAATAAAAAAATGTATACAAATGATCTTCCAATATATTATTGTATTCCTCATAATAACAGGAACGTCTTTCATAACCTTTTTCAAGATTAGAAAGACGTTCAAGGGTAAATCTAAATGTACTGGGTGCTGCTCTGGGTGCTTAGGAAAACGTATCTGAGTTCACTTCAGAATTTGGAACATCAGGGATAGAAATATCTTCAGCAACTACTGCACCAGACATATCCTGTTGAATGTCCTGTTGCGGCTGGTTTTGCTGCTGGGTGTTAGGATCATCCGTCCATGTTACAGTTGAGCCAGCTCCACCCATCTGACCATCGCCAAAATTTTGCGGCTGGTCAACCTGATCAGAATTGTTGAGCATGTCGCCAACCATAGCTCCCATTAGATTTCCTCCACCCATCATTCCCAAGACTGTGCTGTCGGTCATATAGCCAATTGCCATGGAGGTTAAGAATCCATCATCAGGTGAAACTTCCCTTGTTCTGAAGTATTTCTTCATATACTCGTCATCACCTTCATGGGTGACATAAAGTCCTGTCGGGTCCTTCCTCAGGTGCTTTGTCTTGGGAGTAAAATCCTGAATACGTTTCAGGTATTGACGCTTGTCAATATCACCATGCCAGATGTGATACAGGTCACCTTCGACATAACTGATACTTTCCCCAACGACAGCATAAAATCGTCTCGACCATGCCATAACGTTGTCCAGATCATCGGTGAAAGATTTTGTAATACAGGAATGGGGAATTTGACCAGCGGCAGCATGGGCAATAATGTGGTCAGCACCACCAATAAGTGCCTTATCGTACAAAGGAACCTTGTCAAGGACTTCCCTTCTGGCACCCCATGCAAATCCAACATGACCGTGAATGTTGTAATTGTCTTTCTGTACATCTGTTTCCAGATTTTCATCATGGAAATTTGCACAAAAACTTCTCCAGACACGCCTGTTGGTATATTTCGGTGACATGCACGACAGTTTGTGCGGCATCAAATCAAATGACGGCTTAACTTCATCCCGTTCCAAATGTATACAGTATTCAAACGGCTGGACAATTGAATGCAGCTCCAGCTCTTTACATGCTTCAACAAGCCAGTTGTTGTTTGTGAAAATGACATCGGCATCAATCCAAAAAACGTAATTGAATTTCTTTGGAAGATCAGCAACAATTAAGTTCAGCAGGGCTTCTTTATGCCACAGAAGATTTTGAGTATACACCCGCTTGATGTTTTCATTTTCTGGAAGCTGAGGTTTTGCATCGCCAATGACACATTCAATAATCCGATGATTCAAATGTTTGATAGAATCATAGAAAATATTGAACGCCTTCAGGCGGTAGGGTGAATTTTGCGGGTTAAAATAACAAGAAATTATTACCGCTTCGGAATTTGTTTTATACTTTCCAGTATTAAACAGGTTTTTTAAAAAGTCCATAATAGTTTATTGGGTTAAGTTAATATTCAATTGATTAGTTCGTCATACCATTTATTAAATTTTTTTGTTTGAGCTTCAATATCAGGATCACCAGATGCTTCAAGCCACGAATCCAAAGAATTTTGCCTTATTGCTTTCAATATTAAAGGTTCGGTTAGCAAAAGATGCCCAATCATAGACCCCCTTGGGAGTTTGGTCATAAATTCTTTTATAATTATTTCTCCTCTGGTCATACGTGTAATAGATAAAATAAAATACCCCCAATCGCATTGGTGGAGTGCTGCTTCCGTGTTATTTTGCAATTAGCCAGCTCAGTGGTCTTATGAACCTGATTGTCGATGTTGCTAATAAAGTAATAAGGTTTCGAATTTTCCATAATTTTATTATTTAGATAACCATTCTCTGTAAATAATTTCAAAATACCAATACTTAGGTTCTTGTGATATATTGGACTTTAAATATGTTTCAAATGCAACTGCTGCTGGCTCGGCACAAGTTTTTTCGAAATGATCAGTTGAAAACTGGTTTAAAAACTCCAGAATTTCTGATTTCTTTGTAGTTATATCAACAAGAATGGTATCATTCCCGACAAACTTAAAGATTTTCTTTGCCATATTACACTTTTTTAATTGATATGACTTTGATAACATCCTGAAAAGAATCGATCTGTGATGAAAGTTCACCGTTCTGCTTGATCTTCTGAAATGTTACATTGAACCGACCATCATCATCAACGTCAACCTTCTGAACATATGCTTTTCTGGACATTATAACTTTTGATTGGGATGCTTTGGATAGAGATTCTAAATCAAGTTTGAAATTTTTATCCCACATTTCAAATGTAACTTCGACTGTATCGCCAACCTGAAGTTTGCAATCATTGATAAGGTTAGCCTTAATCTTGCTGATTTCCGCATAAAGAGATTTTATCTTATCAATTGCAACTTTATTTTCCGATGTAAGTCTCATATTATATTTGATTTAGGTTACAAATATATAAACAATATTCGGATAAAAAAATTTCCTTACAGAATGTTATGTATACCCACAATTGTTGTGAAGTTATGCGAACAGGTTGTTATTTCCTTACAGAATATTGAAACTGGTGGATATCGGAACATATCTTTCGTTGTTATTTCCTTACAGAATGTATCCACAATCATAGAGGTGAATTCCACTGGCACAAGCAGTTGTTATTTCCTTACAGAATGTATGTGTTGTCCAACTCCATATCGTATAGGCTGTTGTTATTTCCTTACAGAATGTTATCTGGTGCACGTGGATTTGTTTGTCAATAATTGTTATTTCCTTACAGAATGTGTCCAATGCTACTAAAAATAACTTTGCAACCTGATTATTATTTCCTTACAGAATGTATTCAAATATTGGTAACGAACCAGTGTAACTGCCGATATCGCATGTTGTTATTTCCTTACAGAATATCCACAATAAAAACAATAAATATGAATGCTGAACGTAAAGTTGTTATTTCCTTACAGAATGTATGTTCCACAATGATGGTAACAGTAGATATACCATACTTCTTGTTGTTATTTCCTTACAGAATATGTATTCACATCGTAGAAGGCAGACCCAACTTAATGCAGAGTTGTTATTTCCTTACAGAATGTATGTATCCACAATACGCATAGGCGGAGTATTCATTACCCAGTAGTTGTTATTTCCTTACAGAATGTAATCTATTATTCTTACTATCTCGACTACCTTATGTTGTTATTTCCTTACAGAATGTATGTATCCACAATTATGGTACAGAATTCAAACCGTTGCACATTGTTGTTATTTCCTTGCAGAATGTATGTATCCACAATGGTTCAAATGTGCCCATAAAAGCAGGGGAGTTGTTATTTCCTTACAGAATGCAGCGCAGTTTATCCACAATTAGGCTGCAATATTCAGAGTTATCCAAATCATAATCCAACACACCTTCTCGTGAAAACCGATCTAAGTTGTTATTTCCTTACAGAATGTATGTATCCACAATATCCACAATCTTGTTGGTGATCCGTGAATCACAATCTTGTTGGTGATCCGTGAATTATCAAAGCTGTTGTTATTTCCTTACAGAATGTATGTATCCACATACTGAAACTCTATTCTTCATCTTGGGGTTGTTGTTATTTCCTTACAGAATGTATGTATCCACAATGTTGTCGCCCAGCGGGGGGTGTATAATCAATGTTGTTATTTCCTTACAGAATGTATGTATCCACAATAAGAACAACCAAAAGAAACACTTTGGTATAGTTGTTATTTTATGTATCCACAATTTCCAACAAATAAACGTCATTTAATGCTCGGTTGTTATTTCCTTACAGAATGTATGTATCCACAATTTGAACAGCTTGCTTTCAATTACAATGGGCAGTTGTTATTTCCTTACAGAATGTATGTATCCACAATATATAATAGTGGATCATACTTATATTTACAATATGTCAAAGAACAAAAAAATTGATAATATTAATGATTATATACCTTCATAATCAAAATTTCTTAATTCCTGTTCGATATAATCAATAGCATTATTCCGATTTGCAAAATTTGCGTGTGTTCTATCAAACCCAGTGTAATACTTATGAGATAACGCATGTGGGGTTAAGAAAACTTTTGTATTTTCAATAGTTTCATCGAAAATAACCTCTACACCATTGTCTGTTTCTGAAACATAAGCGGCATAACCAAGATTACTTGCATCATCAGAAACAATAATCGCTATGATTTCATCAGAAGCTAAATTTGATGATTGATTTGATGTGATCTCATTCGTAACTGCACTATCAGCAATAGATTGCATTAATAAATCACGATAAGTTTGTGGGGCAATTAAGCATTTACCATACAATTTTGTTTCTATTGGAATCCATCCCTTTTCAATTAATTTAGCTTCATCAATGCTATCAATCTCCTTTTTTAACCTATTGTCATTATTGTACATGAAAAGCCTTGTTAGATCAATAGACATGAATCTATCATATGTGCCATAAAGAACTTTCTTATCGTTTGTGGCTAATGTTGGAGCTGTTGGGTCCTTACCCGTTAGTTTGTAATTTTCAAGCCACGCATTTGTTTCTTCTGGGGTAGCTAATGACCATTTATCTAATTTTTCTTCTTTTTCTGGCTGAACTGAAGTTTCTGTTTGGTCACCATCAGTGTCGGCAGATTCGGTAGCGTCATTTTTTTTCTTTAAAGTTGGATTGTTGATTGAATTATTAACAATCAAATTAACATGTTTTTCTCTTAACCCATTCCCGACAGAAATTGTATCAAAACCTATCCCTGCCAATTTTTCATGAATTGGGGTCATAGCTGACACACTAAATGGGCTTTCTCTAACTTTTTTAGATAGTGCCATATCAGCATATCCTCTTACCAAGGCTTCTATGTGATCCAAATTTTCAAGAGAAATACCTTTTGACGCTTGCTTATTATCTTTATCATAGTAAAAATCGAAATCTGCCAATGGCACACCAAAATCTTTACACAGTTTTACAATAAATGAATATCTACCTTGCTGGGCTGAGGAATAACCTAATTCCCTTCCATTTTGCCAATAGGTTTTCTGACCATTTTTACCAACACATAATACGGTCGGTTGTCTAAAATTTCTAATAATTCTAACATAAATTGAACTTCTCTTGGTTTTCATAATTTTCTAATTTAGATTTTGATTAATAATTATTTTTTATTTGAATAGTAATTGATAACTAATTGAGGTAATATAACTGATTTATAATCTTCTGAACTATACTTTAATATATGAGCTGTAAGTTGTTTTAAATCAAATAAACCATCATATTTCTTTGTAATATTTGATATACGTTTGTAAAATACCGATTTATCGGTTGAATTAACTATATCTTTAATATCACGTGGTCTATCTCTTAAATTTGATTTTGCAAATTTGGATAAATAATCTGAAAGGTCTTGAATAATTTTTTCTAACTCTGGTGTTTGCTGTATCATGCGAATATATTTTTTTATTTTAGAAATTTTAGGTTTAGTAATAGTTTTACTATTTCTTAAATTTCTAATGATTTCATCAAAATCTTTTGGTTTAAAACATTCTTTACTAATATAACACTTATCAATTATACTACCAAAAGTTTCAGGTGCCCAATCATTAAATATCTTAATAATAGTTGTTTTTTTGTTATCAACCTCAAAATCAGCCGATAAAAAATCATGAACATATTTTAAATCATCACATTCAACAATTATATTTCCACATGATTTATTTGTTTTAACAAAAGCTTTAACATTAATATTAATTTCAGTGTTATTTAAGACTCTTGACATTAATAAAAAAAGAGTGTACCATTTAACATCTTTTAGTCTGGCTCTTCGATCTTCTTTTCTTCCTTTTTTCTTCAATTTTTCAATACTTTCCTCGGTCGGTACACTAATACTACCATTTATTATATCATTAATAACAGAATCCTCATTGATTTTACGCTTGCTATCATAGTAATAAACCAGCCACACCCCATTCCAAGTTTCACATTGATTACCCTTTAAATCATAAGTGCTATCATTTAGCATTTTCCTATAATATATCCATCCTTGAAAAATATCATAAAGAACTTCCTCATCATATATTGCAACAGAGTACCCACCTTCAACTTTGACAAATAAGCTATCCCCAATTACACCCAGATATACATCATTATCTGATAGTGCAGAAATCCATGTTCTATCTACTTGAGATGCGGTGGCTTGATAATCACTCTCTGCTGGGAATTCACGGCAAATTGTCATATCCCTAACACCACTTTCAATTTTATTTGTAAAGTTTGACATTGCTTCAGCAAAAGAATTAGTTTTATATGCGAATGGCGAATTTATTATATGTACAAATGATTTTTTACCAGCAACATCACCTATGCCATAAAAAAGATCATATCCGATATTATCCAAAAATTCTTTGGCGGTATAATTTGTTTTGTGTTTTCTATTATAACAATTTAAAAACTTTCTTCCTAAATTAATTGATTGCATAATTTTATTTATTTTTTAAACTCAAGTCCAAATTCATCTGAGTAATATTTATCTTCAATTATATATGGTTCATTACCGTACCCACTTAAAGACACTGTAAGTAAATTTTTGTTTTTCCTATTTATTCTTGATATTGGTATTTCTAAGCCTGTTCTGGATTTAGGATTTTTACAATATTCATCCACATCACTTGCAAGGATTACACACCCACCGTCATCAAAAATATCATCTAAAATATCATTTACCTGATTTGTAAGTTTATTAATATTGCATTTACCATTCTTAAAAATGTAGCAATCCAATAATTTTGGGTCTTCATTAATTACTGGATATACAGAATCAAGCATTTTTTGAATATTGACTTCCCTCATGATACAGCTATCTTCTAATATATCATAAGTTTTTGAAATTGTTTCAAATTTATACCCACCAACCATTTCTTTTGCTGGAGTATCATACACATTTATGACATAAACTGGGCAAATTTTGTTAAATCCACGCCTTCTGTTTATTCTACCCATTCGCTGTAGTAAACTATCCAAGGGACAGCAATAAGTAAAAAGAACGTCAAAATCTATATCCAAGCTTACTTCCACAACTTGAGTTGAAACAACTATACAGCCATTCGCTAAAAAAGATTTATCGAACAATAACGTTTCTTTATAATTTCGATTTTTTCGCTTAAATCGGCTGTGTAAAAGAACCTTATTTTTATCTGAATATCTACTTTTCAATATTTTATATAAACGTATAGATTCATCGATTGTATTAGCAACAACTAAAACTTTTTTATTTTGTAAAACCGCATCATTAATAGCATCCGTACAATCATCAAAAGAATTTCTTTTATATACAATATGCCTGTCAAATTCAGCTTTTTGTTTTCTTGATAATTCTATTACATCAACGTTGTTACGTCCTAAAATCTTCAATATTTTCTTTTTTAAGTCCGAAGGCATAGTTGCAGTACCAAAATGAATATTGCAACCAATCTTATCGAGAGCTTTAACTAAAGTTAAAATAAATGGCTTCGATCTTTCATTATAGCATTGATTTTCATCCATAATTACATCTTGCCCAGCTAAATCTAAAATTAATTGCTCATAACCTGTTCCTCCAATAAGAATTTTTGAAATTTGATAAGGTGTTAAGACCTTTAGCCCACAACCTATTTTATTTTTTAATACGTGGCTCGATATATCATTATTGTTATTTAAGACACTTTGTGCATTTGCATGTAATAAAGATATGGCTAAATTTTTATTTTCTGGGTTATTCAGATCAGCCCGAAATCTATTATACATGGCATTAATAGATGCCTGAAATGGAAGAATATAAAAAACACGTTTTTTACAACATCTGGAGAGCATATCCGTCTTTCCTGAACTTGTTGGACCAATAATAATAGTATGCTTTCTTTTCTTTTTTTTATTTATATCCATCATTGAAAAAGGATACATTTTATTCTTCCGATTTTCATAAAAACTAAAATCTGGAACAACAAACATTTTTTCAATCAATTCATTTATTTTTCCTCTTGATTGATCAATATGTGATGATATATAATCAGCAGCATTCATTAATCCTCTATCATATGATACTTCACAAATATTATCATCTTTTATTTTTTGACAATAATCTAACACATAATTATAATTTTGTCTGGCTTCATCATACGATATATTTCTAACTGATATTCCCAAATGAGATAATATTTCTAACGCATCCTTTGACCACACATCCCACATTTCTTTGGTTCCACAATGCATATTAAAAACATCATCACCAAAATTGTCGTGTAATGTTAAGATTCCTTTGTGAAAACTTCCAATGTTTGAGCCGCTTCTTACATAAATAGATTTATGATGGGCTATGATCATATCTATAATAGTATCCCAATTCTTTTTATCAAAAAGCGATATGAATAGGATTGATGATATTTCATGCCTAAACGGATTCCAATCTGGATTGTATGGTTTATCCAACCTAAATTGAAATTCTGGATGAGCCTTTCCAATATCATGTAATATAGCAGCTATTATACATATGGATAAATCAAAATTAAAGGTGGAATCTAAATTTTCCACCAGAATTTTCATAAATTCTTTAGCATCATGTAAATGCTGATATAAAGAAGTATTTGTAGGCAATCCTTTTGCCCTGATATTATTTAGTATGGATAATTTTTCCATATATTTTTTCATTGTTTTTATATCGATTATTACCAACTAAAATAGAATTTGGATCATCCTGACTTGTTTCTTTAAATTCCCACCCGCTTATTTTATCAAATTCATCATCCGAAATTTCAATAGCTCGGTCACCAGATGGGTAACAAGTTTCATCTTTTCCACTAATTCTAATATGACTGCTTGACGCTATTAATGCATCATCCATATTATTAAACCCGACATATACAGTAACATTGTGTAAAAGTCCACGCTCAATACAACTGGTAGCTAATATAAAACTATGCATTTTATCGGTAGCCCTTTTACTTACTCTTTTAACAAGTGGGCTTTGTATTACTCCCAAATCTTTGACTATATTATCAAAATTAATTTTACATCTTACAATCTTTTTGAGAATATGTGTCTTATCTTTTAATAGTTCTGGAAATAAATATAATTCTATCCCCTTAACGGCAGACGGTAAAAGAAAATTCTGACTTTTGATATAATCATCACGATTAGTGTCATATGGCTTAATAAATCCAAACGGTCCTTTATAAACTACTACAAACATAATTTTTAATTATTTAGGTAAAACACATCCAAATCCCATTCCTGTTGATTTTCCAACACCCGCATTCACACAAAATTCCTTTTGCTGAGAGGTACCCTTTATGATAAGTGAGCAAACACTATATTTTATTATTTTATCGTCATAAGAAATAGAGCTAATATATTTTGTATTATCCGATAAATCAAACTGAATGTCAAAATAATTGCTATTAACACCAGCAGCTTGCATTTTTCGTATCATCGTATCCTGTAATATTACATTACTATCTGGATGTTTATATGTTACTGGTATATTTTTTGAATTCCAACCAATTGATTTTTTTGCTAAATGAATTGGGGATAAACAGATAAAATCATCCGTAGTTATTGAATTATAATTTACAGGAATAAAATTTATAATTTTCATGCCACAAATAAAATTATTATTTTTTACTATGGCTAAAATAATATTTATAATATCTGTTTTATCGTGATAACCGAAATAAATTTCACCACCATTTGGAAAATTGTATCCATTTGGAGTTGATATTCCACCTAATATATTAGAAAATGTAAATAACGATATTTTATTCCTATCTTGGTTTCCAAGCCACCCTTGGCGTTTACCTCTAATCAGAATAGCATAATTGAAAGGTACGATTTTAGTATTTTTGGATAATGTTAATTTAAGAATCATATTTTTAAAAGTTTAAGTATATCAAAGATACATTTTTTATTCGGATAAAAAAAATTTATGTGTTCTTACCGCCAAACTCTTCTTAATTTTTTAAGTTTTTTTCGTCTGCCCTGTTGAAGATATTCTCTGGGGGTAAGACTTAACCTATCAAATTTTTCTTTCCAACATTTAGAATCAGCCCATAATATAATTACTACACCAACTAAAAGCCAAGTGGCTCCACTAAAAAAAAAATGATTTGAAAACTACCACGTTGAAGCCCTTGATGTAAAATGGCAACTACTATGATAATAATCAAAGGCGGCAATAGTAGAATTACCCTATATTTAACCTTTTGTAATTTATCGAGTATTCTCATTTAATGAAATTCTACAAATTCCCCAGCATTATAGGCTTCTAAACAACCATCCCTAAAGCATATTGCTCGGTCTCTAAAGTTCTCGCCCCAATACATATCACCGATCTTCTCCACCAATGGAACCTTTTTTAACATAGCATCAAGACCATCCGCAATTTTTTTACAGTCTGATGGAGATATATAACCCTCACAATCGGAATGAAATAAAAATGGAAACAAATCATGATCCTCAAGTTCTGCACTGTCTTTGAACCCGCCAAATTCAACAAATTCATCAAGGCTATACCCTATATTTTTAGCAACCCAACGCCTAAATCTATTAAACCCACTGTATGCCCCATGAAAGCAATTGTGCGAAGTATCTAATCCCATTTGTTTGTAATCTTCCTTAAGGTTTCTATTAAGTTAAATATAGTGAAAAATATCGAGAAAGTTTAAAGATCGAACCTTTTTGTTTTTTCATTAACTCCAACTTGCTTCCATGCGGCTGGAAATGCTTTGATCATACCATCTAATAAATATGCGACTGGTTCAAAATCATCATTTTTACCCCTCATATACCATAAACTATCATCAGACTGCTCAGCTCTTGAATTCATACCAGTGATTATATCTTTTTCTGTGTAGTACACGTGGCAATTCACCCCAGCATAATGCCTGATATACCAGCTATCAGATAGATGAAGACTAAACTTACCTTTTAAATCCTGTGTTTTAATTTTATAGAATGTAATTTCTCTTTTAGATGCTCCATTTTGGGATTGAGATAACGGTGGGGTGCTTATTTCAATATTATCAAATACCAACTCTTCTTCATCCTCAGGACTCCTATCACGATTATACTCTTTATATAAAACGTCCATCAATTTTACAATCAATTCAACATTTTTTTCATTATTAGCATACAACTTCTTCTGAGTATTCGCAATTTCAATATTCATTCTATTCATGCGCTCCAGATCAGGCTTAATATCATAAACGTAAGATTCAAACATTTTTAACTTAGGTGGTTTTTTCATCTGTTTTATTTAATTTGTTTAATTTTTCTTTTCTTTTTCTTGCTATTTCTTCTGGTTGTTTACTTAGTTCTTGTGTTAATTCTTCAATCATTTTTGATTCGTTTTGAAGTATAACATCTGGGGCATTTATACTTTTTAACCGATTTAACCTTTTATTACGAATTTCTAACCCCCTTTTTATTTCATCAAGCCTTTTCATAAAAATTTTAATTTTTTTAACTTTACATCAAAAACAATACTATATATTAAAAAACTTAGATAAAGTTAAATATATTGTATGAAAGAAGGAAATCCATTTTATCAAATGTATCAAGTACTGAAAACATTATATCAAAATCGAAAAATGATAGTACAAGTAAATGAACCTAATAGGAAATGCAAAGATAATGAATATTATAGTTTTTGTGAAAAGTTTCCAGAACTTTTAAGTTTGCATATCTATGAGGATAATGATGATTATCACCAACACCCACCAGATTTATTACTTGGGTTAAACAATAACGCTCGAATTAAACTCATCAAGCATCTTAAGAAAATAAATAAAAGATTGCCATTTGATCATATGATCACACAAGGAATTGTTCTGGATAGATGGTACCAAAGAAATACCGTTGATTCAAAATTTGATGAATTGTGTAAAGATACGTGTGTTACCTATAAAGGAATGGCGGTGCTTGCAATAGTTATTAGAACCCCAGATATGGTAGATGGCTGGCAAAAGATGGGGCCTGAAGGTGGAATTAACTATCAAATGAGAGAAAATGAATTTCGTAATTTCAGGTTTCAATCAGAAATAAAAGTCCCTGTTGTTTGTATTGGTTCATCAGGTATGAGGGATCATTATCTTACACAAGGCGAAATAATTACAAAGAAAGAATTTGAATCTTTTTTAAGAAAAGCCAAATTGGAACATCTTGGAAATTAATTTATTCTTTTAAATTTATAGTGCTCAATAATACAATCTATAATCTTATCGATTTTTAATTTCACATCCTCATTTTTTAAAAAAGCTGAAAACTTTTTAGTATTTCTTGTTAATGATGCAAAATCAACCAAGGATGTCAAATATGTAATAGTAAACATCTTTAATTTATCGTCACCAATTGTTAGAGCATATTCATAAACTTCATTAATTTCTTTTTGGGACGGTTTCTTTCCCAATTTAGAATCATAAACATTTCTTATTTTACTGATAATACCTGATATATCTCTTAAAACTTCTAAAAATTTGAAATAATTTTTATTTATTTCATTACTATAAGTAAAAGGGAATCTAACATCACCGTTAGTTGAATATAATTTATCCCAATTAGATAATAATAAATACCAATAAAATTTAAGATCAGTTAGCGACATTTTAAATTTGCAATCGTTGAATCTATTTGAATGGTTTTTATAAAACAATCTTACATTCCAATCTAATTTTTGAAGTAATAACATCTCAGGACTTTTGGAGTCATGAAATCTGTTCTTATTCAAATAATCGATTGATTGCTTTGTGTTATTCATAGCAGCCTTTCCAGTTACACATAATAAGGCTTCTATTAATGATTGATTTATCATTCGTCCTTGATATGAATCTTTGAAAAAGAATGTAGATAAATCATAACTGATATCAATTGTTTTATAATTGATATCATTTTGAATTGCCATGATAACATCTTTCTTAGTCATAGCTTCCTGACCTAATTGAACATTCACAAACCACTCCCATAATGGGCTTTCTGTTGTTAAATCTTGCTGACGTATTGTTATCTTACCAGTTTCAAAATCATAAGTACTTGTCTCAATGATTAAATGACGTACAGACATTACTAAATCATCAAACTCATTTTTTACCGATTCTGGAAGATTTTTATACGTAATGACCAATTTTTTGAAATTCCCAGCATGAAGGTTTTTCAGAGTATCAACAAAATATTTTCTGTTTGGGTGATATTCATTATTGGCACATTCAATAAACTGAAAAATGAAAAATCCAATAATCCATGCTGCATCATATCCCTTTATTTCAAGATTTCCATACACAAACCGATGTATAGTACTACTCCTTTGCCATCCGTCATCCACGTAAGTTTTATCTTCAATGTTTTTGGTGATAAAGATAGGAGCAATAGCCATTGATCCATTAGTACTACTTTTAATGCAATTTTTTAAAAGAGTTGTAATAAATGGAATTTGCCTCGAATCTTTCCAAGTGAATGGTCGTTGACGAAATGGGTGACGATCCCATTTTCCTGATAATATATTGTCTGCTATTTCTTTTAATCTCAATGTTGTATTAGACCCCTCTTTAACACAACGATGAAGAATCATGATTTTCTTACCTGTAATTTCATCAATATTTAATCCATCGGTTGATTTATTGTTGGCAGTTAATGAGGATGTTGGAGACGAATTCAACTTATTTAGCACTTCCAAAAAATCAGATGGAGCCCAATATATTTTATTAGAGGTTTTGATAGTTTTCATATTTTATACTTTTAGATTTACTGCAAATATAACAGTAAAATGGATAAAAAAAAAGAAAATGGAAAAAAAAATCTTGGAAGTTGATTTGTACGCTCGGTGAGACTTGAACTCACATCTTTAGATTTCGCAAACCTAAACTCTTATCCAATTGAGCTACGAGCGCATTTTTTTGTACCTCACGAGGGATTCGAACCCACATTTTCATCCGTTATGCGTCTCCAGTTTCGAAAACTGGGCCAATAGTGAGGCATTTTTTATTTTGATATTTTATATATATCGATATGAAATATTTGAAATTGTTTGAAAATGTTAATAAGTTGATCTTCAAATTTGGTGATTTGGAAGAATATTTTAAAAAACATAATATAGATATTGGTAATGCCAAATATATATTGAATAAGCTATTGCTAAATAAAGAAGTTAAATATTCTTCAAAAAGAAATGAAACAGAAATTAGAGCCAAACTAACCAATATAGACGTTGAAAATGTCAGATTTAACGTTCCTTGGATAGCATATGAATATACTTTCTACTTTATTAGTGGTATGCCATATGCTGTCGAATCTAAATCTATAATTACGGTTGATTACCCAGATGATCCAGAACTTGTAAAAATATTCAAAGAAATAAAAAGCAATAAAATAGGGAGTAGGTTCGACCTTTAAAAAATAATAACGTATGAAATATTTGAAATTGTTTGAAAACGATATAAATTTATCTCCATTATACATATTCAAAATGGAAGATGTTATTGAATATTTCAATGATGCTAATGAAATTTTAAAATTCTTAAGAACGACTTTGATCGGCAACAGGCTAAAAGTTAAATTTATTACCCCTATGGTTAGAGTTAAAACTATTAATTATACTAATCAAGAAGCAGCGATAGAAGCTCAGTTTTATCAATTTAAAATATGTGGCATCAATATGATAGATAATAAGAAAATATTTCCATACTTAAATCCAACTGGAACTGTACAAGTATATGATGAAATTCCAGAAGAATCCAAAAAAGTACTTCTCAAAATTAAAAAGATGAATACACAAAAAAGATTTGATCTATGAAATATTTGAAATTGTTTGAAAATGTGAAGCCACTGCACTCATTTAAACTTTATGATATAGGAGAATATTTTTATAATAAAATATCAGATGATACCAAAACAAATGATTTTATATGGACCAAATCCAAAATTGATGCACTGGAATTTTTAAAGAAAACACTCATCGGAAAAAAAGTGGATATAATCAATGATAATATTAGTCAATATGAATACACGGTTAAAGATATTACCGCAAATAAAAGCTTTGGATATTCTCTGGTATTTACTGTATATTTTAAAAATGATAGAAAATCATTTAATTTAAAAACTGATATAGGAGAAGCAACCAAAATTAATATTTATGATGATATTCCAGTTAAATCAAAAAGAATACTGGAAGATATTGAAAAAATAAAAACTCAAGAAAGATTCGACCTATGAAATATTTGAAATTATTTGAAAGCTATGATATGGAACCTTTGAAAAAAATATTCTATGAATTACAAAAAACCATAGAAATAAATTATTGGTTACTTAATCTCGATAATATCAGGTTTACTTATTATACAAGTATGAAAAATTGGTCACACCAGCAAGCACTCATAATAAATTTAGACGGAATTTTTTTAGAAACATATAGAATATCAAAAAAATCTTTATCTGTAGAAAATAGAAATGAGTTAGAAAAATATTTAAAAAGAACTTTTGCAAATGATGATGTTTCTTATTTAATACCAATTCAGGAGAAAGAATTAGTGAAAAAATCATTAACAGAAATCGATAGATTTAAAGTCATTGGGAGTTTTGATAAACTATATAACCAGCCATATATGAAAAACTTATCAGCAACATTTATAGGAAAAAGATTTGATCTATGAAATATTTGAAGTTATTTGAAGACACTACACCAAAATATTCAATTAATATTGGAGATATAGAATCATTTTTTACATCAACCAAATATAAGCGTGGTGTCGTATCACCAGAATGGAATGAAATAGTGCCAGATATGGAATGGGATGCTATTGATCTTATAACAATATTCTTAAGAAAAACTCTACTTCATAAAACTATATTGGTGAACAATATCACCCTTAAACCTAAAGATGTAATTAATATTGATGTTAGGATTCAAAATGATAAATTCGCATACTACTTTCTAATGGAAGATGATTCGTGGGTCTATCCGAATAGAGAAAATACAATAGATATTTATGACGAAATTCCAAACGATTTAAGAAAGATAATTGCCAACATTAACATTCAAAAAAGATTTGATCTATGAGATATTTGAAATTATTTGAAGATTTAGATAATTTAGATATTGGCTCCCCAAAATTTTTATTTACCATTGGGGAATTAGATTCATATTTTGATGTGAGCCCACTTCATCATCTATATTGGTCAGAAGATTTTATAGAAAAAAATTTGATAGGTAAAAAGATTAGGCTTCTTTCAAGCGGAGTATATTTATCTGTAGAAAAAATTCTTACCAACATTAAACATCCACAAATTGACGTTTATTATTTTTACTTTGGTACAAAAACAACATCCGCAGTTATAGGGCTAACCACTAAAATTGGTGTTTATGATGAAATTTCTGAAGAAGCAAAGAAAGTGTTCAACGAAATAAGAAAACGTAAAACAGAAAATAGATTTGATCTATGATACATATTAAACTATTTGAAGAATATAAAAAACATAAATACACCGTAAATATTTGTGATGTGTTTGATTATATAACATCAAAAAAAGATTGGGATTCATATAAAGAAGAAAAATTTCTACGATCATTACTTCTGAATAAAGAAATTCATTTGAGACGATCAGATAGTATTGAGCAACATGGTATTGTTTCAAAAATAGATTTAGAAAAAAACAATAAAGCATTTTTTAATAAGGATAAAGATCGAAGTCTGCTTTGGGTAGTATATTTTGATGGAATTACAAATTCTGATGGTTCTGAAATGGCATACGCCCTTGACGACACTACAGTATTATTCATTTATGATGAGCTTCGTGCTTTTGCAAAAAATGTTCTAACAGAAATAGAACGACAAAAAACCCAACAACGATTTGATTTGTAGTTATAAATATGTTCTGAATTTCATATTTCTTCCTTTTTTCCATTTATCAGAATAAAAGTTCAATAATGGTTTTTATCTAAGTACTCCCAGCGGGGCTCGAACCCGCAAATCTTCAGGATGAAAACCTGATGTCCTAACCATTAGACGATGGGAGCATTTGAGAACAGAAAACTGATTGGTTTGATTAAGAGTCAAATTTTTGTGAATTGCTGTAAGTTTTCTTTAATCTCAGTATTGCATGTGGGATTTGAACCCACGAACCCTGTAAAGGGGTAAGGTTGAGAGCCTTACTGCTTTAACCGCTTGCATAATGCAACATATAAATAATTTTTACGATTATAAATCAAACCTTTTCTGAGCCAATTCACGTCTCTTCTTTGCCCAAAACTCTGGGCAATTTTCTTCAATCCATTGTTTAATATCTGGAGTCGCATGATCATACCAATCCTCTCCGCCTGTATAATTTACATAATATTTTTCATCCTCATCTGGTTCAAAATCTTTAATATATGGATTAGCACCAGAATCTAATAACAATTTAAGAATTTCTTTAGTTTGTCCTAAGGCTTGATGTTTATCAGTTGATCTATCTAAATCAATAGTTGCGGCATGAATTAAAGCAGTGCATCCAAAATTATCAGTAGCATTAACATTAGACCCAGCATTAATTAAGACTTTGATTATGTCAACTTTTGTGTCAGTGTGGTCAGCCACCCCCCACATAAGAGCTGTCCATCCAGCACTATTATCATTATCTTGCCAAAAAACAACGTCAGGGGCTTCAAAAATAATACTATTTACTTTATCCAATTTGCCAGCAGTCATCGCATCTCTCAACTCTTCGAAATACTTAGCAATATCCCACGATTTCATTTCTTCAAACATTTTAATATACTTCATGAACATATATATTAAAATAAAAAAAGAGAAACAGAATACGCATTGGTTTGTTTTGCAGACAAGTTTTTTAATTGCTGTAGGTATTCTTTATCCTCAATTTTTTAAGAACAGGATACGTGTTGTTTGATTGACAGTCAAGTTTTTTTAGTTGCTGTGTGTATCCTTCAATCCTAATTTTGTGAAAAATGCTTATTTCTCGTGAAAAGTGGTTAAAATTAACCACTTTTCGTGAAAAACACTTATGCGCACCGTGTAAGATTCGAACTCACGTGGAGCCGTAGCTCGGCAGGGTAACAACCTGATTCCTTCGACCACTCGGATAACGGTGCATTTAATGGCGTACAGTATAGGATTTGAACCTATGGTGGAGCTTTCGCTGCGTCAGATTAACAGTCTGATGTCTTCGACCTCTTGACTAACTGTACATTTGAACTTTCAAAAATTACTATATACAAATAAAACCTCGAATGAAAAATATTCAAGATAATATATTATTATTTATTCTATTTGTTGTGCTTATTATTGGTGGGTTATTTGCTGTTGATTACTTTGGAGAAAATAGGAATATAATGCAAGCAACAAATAAGATGGCAGATGAAAACAACAAAGCTATTAAAATCAATGATAGCCTAAATCATTTACAATTAAAAAATGATACTATTATTATGAATCTTTTAAAAGAAGAGATTGAACTTCTAAAGAAAAAATAACGTTATAAATCAAAACGTTTTTGAATTTTAATCTTTGGATTGAATACGTGCTCATATTTTTCAATGAACTTTTTTACACCCATAATATCTTTAGACCTAATTTCATCGGTTCGACCATTAGGAAACCAAACATGACAGAAATATACACCAGTGATATAATTTGTATCACTGTTAAGATGAATTCTAAAATCTCCTCGAAGATAGCACATTTTACCATTTACTTTTCTATTTTCAGCAAGAGGTGCCTTAAATACATATGAATTGTAGTGAGGACCCATATCCTCTTCCCCCATTGGTGGCATACCGTGAGTATACTGATCAATACCAATCTCACGAAACAGCTTATGAAGCTGTTCAATTTGATATTTCATATATGCATCTGGGCTCATAAATTCACATTTTGTACAAAGGTAAATTAATATATACAATAAAAAAAAAAACTATGGCAAACCACATATATAATTTAAAGAAGCAAACCCCAGATGAAAGGGACCTTCAATTAAAATCCGTGTTAGATATACACCCTTCAGTTAAAATTACAATACCCAAAATATTCACTCTAATTGCACAATGCCCACTTGTATATGACCAAGGACAATTGGGTAGCTGCACTGCTAACGCTGGTGTTGCTGCACGAGTGATGCTAAATAAATTAACAGTTAATCTTTCTCGTCTTTTTCAATATTTCGAAGAAAGAAAGATTGAAGGTGACATTTCTCAAGACGGTGGAGCACAAATGAGGGACATTGGTAAAGCAATGCAAACTTATGGTATCTGTGAAGAGTCTTATTTCCCATATGATATCACAAAATTTGCTGTTACCCCAACAAACGCTGCCGTTACAAATGCTTTGAAATATAAAATAAAATCATATATTTCAGTAGCAACTCAGGATCAAATTAAACAAGTTTTGGTTCTTCAACAAAAACCAGTTTTAACTGGGATGGATGTTTATGAATCATTTGAATCAGCCGCAGTAGCAAAAACTGGCAAAGTTCCACTACCAAAAAAAAGTGAACAACTTTTAGGTGGTCATGCTGTCCTTATAATCGGTTATAATGATGATAAGAAATGGTTTGTGTGCCGAAATTCTTGGGGCGCAAGCTGGGGTGATCATGGATATTTTTATTTACCATACACTTACTTCACCAAAGGTCTTGCTTATGACTTCTGGGTATTACAAAACTAACTAAATTTTAGAAAAAGCCAATCGAAAGATTGGCTTTTTCATTTGCGGGAGCAATGGGACTCGAACCCATATCGCTGGGTTATGCGCCCCAGAATTCTACCTACACCCCTTTCATCTTTTTTGGAATCCCGTTATAGGTGCATTAAACTATAATCCCTTATAGGTGAGAAAATGCCAGTTGATGTTTCACGGTTCAAGCCCGTTGTTGGTTACGTTCCTGTTGGCATTTTCTCAATTTCTTTTTTATATATAGAATATGATCAAAAAGTTTGAAAATTATATGTCAGATATATCCAAAATAGCATCTTTTGCTGAAGGCGATTATTTCTCTTTACTTTGTGATGATGGTGATCTACTAATTGTAAAAATAACAAAAACCTATGATAATGGTTACGGGATAATAACTTCTGCTGATGTTTTTGATCTAAATACAAAAGCTACAAAAAGAAAATGGAAAATGTATCGACTCCCAACAGGAGTTTATACCGAAGTCACTGATAATCCACTTAAAGTCCTTTATCGTGGGCCCGATATTCGTGCAGCAAAAAAAGCAATTGAAAATTATAATCGAAATTTGATAACTAAAAGATTTGATCTTTAAATAGCGTATGCGGTGGGAGTCTAACCCACATTTGTCACTATCACCTACACTCTTTCTTGGACTTCAGCTACGCCACGCTCAGAACGGTGGGCTCTAACCACATTTTTCCATTTATTATCTGCGTGGTGCACCCAATCACAGACAAACATTCTGAATTTAAAAATAATATATACTGTATGATCACAATATTCGAAGACTTTAAACGACCATCAGACACTGGAACCTACTTCCATATATCCGATCTAAGAAAATTATTCGGGCATTCCAAAGAAGATACCTACGACTTCAAACGTTTTATGGAATATCTGAATAAACTAATTGTAGGTAGAACGATCTCGTTCTATGATTCAACCAAAACTCCAAATATAAAAAAAGTGATCACAAAAATTCAAAGTGATGATAGAGACGGGGTCTGGGTGAACTTCGATTATAATGGCGCACCGATGGGTGCCAAAATTCCAGACTTCCGAAAAATTGTAATCCACGATCCTACACCTGAAATCATCCAATTACTTAAAGATATTAAAAGCCAAACCACTGGTAAAAAATTTGATCTTTAATTGCTCCCCCTGCTGGTCACGATCCAGCGGCCCGCAGTTTAACAGACTGCTGCTCTACCAACTGAGCTAAGGAGGAATATGTGGATATAGTAGGACTTGAACCTACGACCTCATCGGTATCAGCGATGCGCTCTAACGCAACTGAGCTATATATCCTTTTTGTGCCTATAAATTGAAAATTTGAGTTCGAGTTGAATAAATACGACTTTTTTTATTTTATATATAAACTAAAAAACGATGGCAAGTATTAAAAATTCGGATTATTATAAATCTGGTAAAATTTTCGAAAATAATAAAAAGGCTAACCAAAAATCTTTAGAGAAAATAAAAGTTCTTAAAAAAAATAGAATAGATATTTATAATAAAAAACCAAAATTATGTTTAAATTGTTCAAATATAATTGAATATGATAAAAGAAGGAATACTTTTTGTTCGATGTCTTGTTCTGCATCAAAAACTAATAAAAATAAAAAAATGCCAGAAAAAACAAAAAATAAAATTAGAATCACTTTAAAAAAAGGCTTACCAGATACAATTAAAAAAGTGTGTCTATATTGTAATTCAGAATTTGAATTAAAATGGAGTGTCAGGCATAGGAAATTTTGTAGTGTTAGTTGTGCATCTAAAAAAAGATTTGAAAATAAAAAAATTAAAATAAAGACTATAAAAAACACAAATCCAAAATATGTTGAAAAAAATTGTGAATACTGTCATAAAGAATACAAATCTAAATGGGTAAGAAGAAATAAACAAAAATATTGTAGTGTTAGTTGTGCATCAAAAGGTTCAATGACAAAAGAAATAAAAGAAAATTTATCTAAACTTGTGAGCAATAAAATAAAAGATGGCATATTTAAACCAAAATTAAAAAGTATAAAATGCCGCTATAAATACAAGGATAAATTAATAAGATGTGATTCTAAAGTTGAATATAGTTGTTTGAATTACTTTGAGAAAAATTTTGTAGTTTTAAATATAGAAAGATGTAATTTTTTAATAAATTTTGTAATTGATGGTATAACCAAAAAATATAACCCAGATTTCAAAATAACAACAACACAAGGAATTTATATTGTTGAATGTAAGACAATAATATCTAATAAAGATTTACAAAGGAAATGGGATTATTATTATAAAACAATTATACCCAAAAAAGAATCATTAGAAAAATACTGTGAAGAAAATGATTATATTTCTTTTCAATATAATAAAAGTATGAATGAAAAATTTTATAATAATTGTAAACCAACAACCTGTGTTTCTTTGTAGTCGGTGAGGGCTTTGAACCCCCATCGCTTGCTTATAAGGCATGCAGACTCACCTATTATCCTAACCGACCATTTGTCCAGATGGAAGGCATCGAACCTTCATGTGACCAATTACCGTTTCTACACCTTATAAGAGTGAGCGGATACATCTGGATTTGGGAAGTAGGCTCTCTTGGGAATGATCCAAGGTCTGATCCTTATCAGGGACCTATACTAACCAATTATACTAAGAGCCCATGAAAAAACTGAGTAAAGTTGTGATATTGCTAACCATGCCCGTTCAGAGTCGAACTGTTGACGGTTAGGGTCACGATCCCCGCTGCACACAACCGCATACTGCCGTTCTGCATTTATTCAATTTTAATTTTTTTATTATATTTGATATGAACTTTCTAATTTGTAGCGAGAGGGAATTTCGAAATCCCGACTTGTTGATTATGATTCAACTGTTCTGCCTCTGAACTACCTCGCCATAAGTAACTGATTAAAGATCGAACTTTTGATAATTAAAATAATTGGTGACATCGATCTTATACATTTGAAATGAATCCCAATAACTTTTTAACATTGATATTGGAATATTTACGTCCTTGCTTATGTAATATCCTTCATCATCTTGAAATGTATAATTAAAGCTACTCTTAAGATTAACGTTCAATCTTTTGAACTTAACACCCTGAAAGGTTGCTTCAACATTTTTGATTACTTTAGGATTAACAAACCCATCATAATATATATAATCACCATATTCTATTTTTGGGGAATCCTTTGTTTTTAAGCAATTGTACCAATTCAAATCAAACTTGCGAATAATATGATCAATTAAAAAATCCAGTAGTTCTCAATTCATCAAATTTAAATACAATTTGACCTAATAGGACTTCTTCAGACCGATCACGATTTTCAAATATTTTGAATTTCTTTATCATATTCACTTTATGACCTTCACCCAAGAATATTAGAAAAATATCGTGAAGAAATTGATAAACGTTTAAAAACTTATCTTTCTTCACGCAGATTCGACCTATTCTTCATCATTATCAGGATCAAACCCACCACTACCTCTACGATCCATATACAAACGATATAAACTTGCGAAATCTTTGAAGATTAATTTTTCCTGTAATAAATAAACTGCTTCAGAGGTGGCATCAAGTTCATAGTAATCTTTATTCTTAGTAAGATTTTCTATTTGTTTTTCGAGTTTTTGAATATCCTGATCAACACTTAAATATTTTTCAATAGATTTTGAATTAAAAATATCATTTATTTCTTCTTTCGGTAATTTGGTTTCTTTATACACTGTTAAAATATAATCAGTAATATCACCGCTCAAAGAACCTTTGAAACTTTCCGCAAACTCAACTTCAGCAGTTGACAATTTCTCATTAAATTTTACTATTCTCATAAATCGAATCTGGCGGAACTTACTCCAACCTTAATTTTTTGTGGTATTTGATTTTTATATTTTGCAAGAATTCTTGGTGATATATCATCATACGATTTATCATCACTATGCATTATTAATTCAAAAAACCTTGGAAAATTATTCAAATAAAGATGTTCCTGAAATTCAAATATTGCCTGAGGAATAACGTAATTTTCAAAATATTTGAAGTCCTTTCTGACTTGTGGCAATTTTTTTAAGAATGAATCCTTATTTAAATTTTTACCATAGACCTGTAATGATGTTGAGTATTTTTTGTCAGGATGATCTTTTAAAATATCAGTCAAAATCTTATCGAATAATTTATCTTCATCTTGTGTATCAGCCCTATTAATTGAGCCTTCAATAGCATCGTTTGTTCCACAAGAAAAAAGAAGTTTTATTTTTCCTTTTTCATAGTTGAATACTTTAATATATTTTGTATGAAAATGAACCCAAATTTCTAATGCTGCTTCATATTTTGTCCCTATAATTCGGTGTTTTTTACCAACATAAAAACCAATTTTGCCATCTTCTTTATTATCATCGACTCTTAATTTACATCCTTCAAATTCTGGGACTTTAGATAAAAGATTTTTGTAAAAATAATCAGATATTCCGTATTTGCTTCCCATAGTACCCCATCGATTATCATTCATCATATCTTCCAAATCTGAGGATGCTTTACCAGCTTTACCAGCATACCAGCCTTTAACAAATGGTCTCATTGACTTTTCAGCAAATTGGTCATCATTTGTGGCTGCGGTCCGCATTTCCGCTGGTGAAAATCTTCCAACAAGGTCTGGACTATCGGCTGATTCTAAAAAAGTTTTCAAATACTTCATAGCCTATATATAAAAAATAAAAAATTATATATAGCTTATGATCACAAAATTTGAGCTATTCGAAAATTCCTACATCGGGCACAAAATATCACCAGTTGCCACTTCATTTACCCCAAAGGTTATTGATCCAATGACAACTGAGCCATTTAAAACTTTGCTCTACAAAGACCCAACACCTAAAGATATTGAAGCTGTGAATAAATTCCTTAGAGCTAACAAATTTGCTTGCCTTAAACTTTACCATGGAACATCTGATGAACATGATATAATGAATCAGGGGTTGATGAAAACCAAAGAATCAACCAAAAAAAGTTTGCAAAGCCAACCAGGATTTACATATTTGTCACTCTTTCCATCAATGGCTAAAACATTTGGCGAAATGTCATATCCATACAACAAAATTACAGTGTATGAAATCGATGCACCAATATACCATTTAAAACCAGATGCTGATCAACTAAGAAACAAAAGATTGCACAGTAATATTGATTGTGGTAATTCTCTTGGGGATAGTGCTTTATATGGTCATGGGTTTAGAATTAAAGGTAACATACCACCATACATGATAAAAATTTATAAAGGATAGTTACATATCAAATTTTTTTGCTACGTTATTAGTAGTCCATGATTTCATACTAAAACCTTTTAATGCTTCAACTGGAACCGTTGCATCACCAAGAATATCAAACTGCCACGATCTAATGTGTGCTGTATTACCTTCAATATTATTCACCCAAACTTTACCTTCACCCTTTCTAATCATACTTCTAATAATTGATAAATAATTTGGTGTGCTATCGTGAGCCTTTACAACACTCATATCAATTGAAAATTCTCTGTGCGCTTGACTATCCCATGGCTGCCCAACTGATATTTCGTTAAACCGTTTAATTTTCATACAATATATATTAAAAAATCGTTTGATTTTAATCTTTCGACCAACGGTCGGTTCCTTCACATGTTGTATCCATTAAGAAAGCATTCTTCTTATTAAAATCAAACAGCGGTGCGTGAAAGATTCGAACTCCCGCCAACCCCTGAACGTGGGGCTACTCTAACCACTAAGCTAACGCACCATTTTGTCCCCCCTCAAGGATTCGAACCTTGGACTCCTCGACTACACCATATCTTCTTACATTAAGTACTATTAGTAAGACATTCAGGGTCATCTACCTTGCAGATTTAACTATTCTTCCAATAAACCCTGTACAAGATTTATTGGTACCTTCACTAAAAATGTTAAGTTCTGGGTCTAAACCAGACGCTCTGAACCGACTGAGCTAAGAGGGGCATTGTACTGTGTAGGGGATTTGAACCCCTGAACCAATTAAGGATATCCTTGAAAGAGATACTGCTTTGACCGCTTGCGTAACACAGCATATGATGATGTCCTGAACCACTAAACGACAGGCGGGGGTTTCTTTTTTGGAGCCCCACCAAGTGGGATTCGAACCCACGTTTTCATCTGGATTTTAATTTGATTTACTTAATGAAATGAAATGCCAAATTGATTATTAAACCAAGTAATACGATAACAACAGAAATAACACTTACTGTAAATGCTTTTCCACTTATTCCTTTAGCTTTTTCCACATCCTCTTGTGATGCTTTGCCTTGAATTTCTGACCGACTTTCACGAAGACTCCTATTAATAAAAAATACCACTTAATAAGATTGACGTTCTCCCATCTAAACTATATAGGCTATACCTTACACCTCGTGTGTGCTATGGTTCTTTTTTGGAAAGCCTACAGTGGGATTTGAACCCATGTCTTCATTCTGGAGTTAGGGAAGGGATTCGAACCCCCGATTTTAATGTTTTGCAAACATTTCCTTTGGACCGCTCAGGCACCCTAACATAAAATATCTGATCTTCGTTATTACTTTCGTTCTATCCATGGTAACGATTTCATCTTTAAGGTTTACGGTATTATCCGTTGGTTGACCTATTGATCGCCTTCAACCCCATCGATTTCTAACAAGATTCGAACTTATCCCTGCTGACTCATCCGCCAGCCGTGCTACCTCTACACCACAGAAAAAACTTCGCCAACCAGAACTGCTATCCTGATCTTTAAAGATTGCATATCATACTCCGTTCAGGTTAGCAGACCCTACTTGTTTTTGACCCAGCATTTTGTGGATAGGGAGGGATTTGAACCCCCAAGGTCAATAAAGACAAAACTTTTACAGAGTTCCGAGCCAGCCAGTTGCTCAACCTATCCTTTTTTAATCCATTTTCTAATTGAGTTATCACTAACCCCATATTTTCGCCCAGTAGCTAAAAATCCAATCTCACTAACTTCTTTAATTAAAATCGAGTGTTCTGGTCTTTCAACTTTTCTTTGCGAAATATTATTACATTTAACACACATCATCGAATCGCTTTTTATTGTATTTCCACACACACATATTTTGCCGATGCTTCTTATATTTTTTTTATTTCTATCAATATCAAAATTATCACTTCGTGTATAAAAATTACTATTTGTTCGTTTTTTTATATTTTTACCAGAAAATGTTTCTAATCCAGCATTACAATTAGGGCAAATGATTCTTAAGTTATCTATTCTATTATCATTATTTATACCATTTATATGATCTAAAATTAAACTTATTTTCATACCGTTCCAATTTTCATCTTGACCACACAGTTCACATATTCTATATTTCAACCCTTCTTTATAAAGTTTATCTTTAATATTTCTTGTATATGTATAATTTGAATTTTCAATCAAAATTTCATCTAAATTAATTTTTTTTCCAATCAGTTTATTTTTAGTAATATTGAAATGAGAAATATCAATATTATTAATCATAATATATTTTTTTACTGTTTGCCTATTCCCATATGATTTAACTAAAAATAATTTTTCGCACACTTCAGATAATGTGTTTGAATTTTTTATTACATTTTTAAAATTATCACTTAAATAGAATAAGTTCTTTTTATGCTTTAAATTTAATCGTTTAGCTTTTGTTTGAACTGATGATTTGTGTCTATTAAGTTCGATAGCACAATATTCTAAGCCGAATTTTTCATAATGATCATTAAGAAAATTTAATTCACTTTGAGTCCATTTCATATATTTTTTATTTGTATATATAAAATATCCTTTCTCGTTTTTTTTGCACCCCTGAACGGTTACTATCCGTTTGTTTTACCAGAGTGACAATCTGGTTCTCCAACAAGGAGCCTACAAGGGTCTGAGTGGGAATGTGTGGTATCGAGCCACACATTCCCCATTATTAAGTGGTGGAATCCCTTCTGACGGTATCCTACTGCGCCAAGCGCAGTCCACTTCTAAAATATGGATAAGTTTGGACTTACCATATTTTATTTCAACTTCCAAGATGTCAAAGAACCTAAGTTCCAATTTAACTTATTGTGAGGGTAGAAGGATTCGAACCTCCCTACTGCCAGAGTCCATACGATAATTTGTTAAGCAGATTTGTTTTACAGGCAAACACCGTTATACCCCCATTTTTTTTCACCAGCATCCACTGGTTTTTATTTTAAAGAACATCAATATCGTGGGCCGCATTTAACCGCTCTGCCATCACATTCTGATCAACCGAATGTGAGTAGGATTCGAACCTACGTGGGTCATGACTCCCAGCCCTTTGGCGGTCTGCAAGGGGGTTGAACCCTTATTTTACAGGATAGACAGTCCAGTTCCCAACCATAGGGCGCAGCAGACCAAATTTGTGGAAGTTGTAGGATTCGAACCATACTCAGCACATTGGCACCCCCTCTTTCGGTGGGAGCCCCGCTTCACCGCAGCGAGTAGCACTTCCATTTCAATATTTTAAAGAACATTAATAAAACAAAAAACCCCAGTCTATTTTTTTGGACTGGGGTTTTTGTTAAACTCTTAGTTGTACAAATCATCCAGTCCAAGGCATATTTTCCTCATCAATGATAATCATATTATCATCATTATAACAACGATAACGACATATGTTCACTGTATTTTTAACTGAATTTTTCATATCTTTCATTTTTATATATTAATATTTTATGTTCCTTTTTTAATTTTCTCAAAAACTGAGGTGGCGCAGAGCTATCGGGCTCTGTCTTTATTCCGTCATTACATCGGAACCACTCAATTACGGTTGACTTAACAACTACTACCTGAAGTTCATCAGGCATTTCGTAATCTCAATCTTTAAGAACTTGCATGTCTAATTCTGTGGCAATTTGCACATAATAAAACACATTTATCTAACTCTTTTTTAATTTTAACCCACGATTTTATACTAATGAATATATCAAATTCTTTCGTGTTTCTTACTAAGTGGTGAAAGTCATACACTTCTGGGTGCAATTCATTATAACCACAATCAACACATTTTCCTCCTTTATATTCTATAGCTTGCAGCTTCAAATTTCTGCGCCTATCTGATGTTTTAGAACTACGACATTTTTTACACAAAGTATCATAATACCTCCAAATCTGACCATTCGCACCAGTTTGTTGTTGCTCGTAAAATTCGCTGGTTAAATAAACATTTTCGCAGCATTTACATTTCTTTTCTTTTACATCTATAGCTTTGAATGTATTATTTTTTAAGAACAATTTAGAAGCGGAAATGGGATTCGAACCCACGGAAACCTTCCGATTTCAAGAGCTTATGAGACTCCCAAGCATGACCACTACTTTACTCCGCAATGTATTTTAAATAGATTTTTAATTTTTCAAATTCTGTTTTGACAAATTCTTTATTATATTTTCCTAAATCTTTAATAATGTACGGTACATATCCGCATTTAATTATCTCGTGAATTTTAATATTATCTCTATTTTGAACTTGAAGTAATGAATGTTTTTCTCCAATTTTTTTATAATGCCAAATCCCATTCCACATTATTGCTAATTTATATTTTATAAGAATTACATCAGCATCCCAACCATTAAATATTTGTTCATTTAATTTAACATCATCGAAATTTTCAAGACAAAGTTCACTAAAAAAGATTTCATTTTTACTTCTTCTATTTTGACTTATTACCGATTTCCGTCCACCATTTTTAGCTTGATCTGTGTATAAATTTCGATAATTAGTGGCACAGCTTTTACTACAAAAAATTCTAATCTTTCTACTTTCGATAATCTCACCGCAATTTAAACACGAATATTTTTCCTTTTCTTTTTTAGGTTTAGAACATAAGGAATTTTTTATCTTTTGTCGTGTTTCATCACTATGTGACCTCGAATTAGCACAACTCCTTGAGCAGTAATATTTATCTTTTACTGGATGAAGTTTTTCTCTTTCTACTACCTCAAATTCACTTTCACAATTATTACAAAGAACGAGATACTTTTTAAAAGTACCAAATTTTTTTTCAATTTTACCAGCATTTTGATGCTTATTTTGACAACTAACATCACAATACTTATTCTTTACTAAATTTCCGCAATTTAAACAATGATTCAATTTTGTTTTTTCAGTATATATAAAAAAATACTGAGCGGAAAATTAAATCGAAGTAGCGGGAGAAGGACTCGAACCTTCGAGGCTTGCGCATCGGGTTATGGGCCCGATCAGATACCAACTTCTGACACCCCGCAATATATTTTTACTGGTTATTCATCATCATCAACTCTACTATCTTCAAACTTTGCGTTACCAGCGTTTTTCCTTTTATTATTTATAAGAACCATTTTTTCATCATCCGAAAGTTTCAACATTTTCTTTTCAACTTTCTCTCTAATCTCTTTAGTTTTTGTAGCCAATCCTTTTTCTGTTTTTGGTGCTTCACCAGCTTCAGCGTTCAGACTATCTACGAGGATCATAAAAACCTCTGTATCGATTGCTTGTTGTTTTAATTTATCTATCATAAAAAAACCCAGTCATTTTTTTGAGTTTGACTGGGTTCTTCTTTATGTTTTGCACAAAGGAATCTAACCAGTCAAATTCTGATCTTCATTCATTTCGATATATATATTATAACAGCGCATTTCCTTTTTGTTTTTTTGCAATTTAATTATTGCAGTTATTAATTATAGTTTAGTTTTTTTTAAAAGTTTAATCTTTGTTATATATATTCTGAAAAATGTCATTTTTTTCCAGAATTGATGATGCAAAAGTAAAAAGGTTTTTATTATAAAAAAAGTTTTTTGTTGATTATTTTTGAAATATTTTTTAAGTTGCTGATTTTCAATCTACTTATTTTTCTTAAATGGGTCAGTTTCCAACCACTTATTATATTTTGTTGAAAAATATCGTGGAATAATGCTGATAAATAACACGAAAATTGGTATTAAATTAAATAAGTACCCAGATTTTCCTAATGTTATTGGACATAATAAAATTCCAAGAATAATTAAAATCATCCAACTTATTAATGTTCCAAAAAATATTAATTCTCTTCTAACCATTTTATTTTATTTTTTTTAATTTCATTTTACGATATTCTTTATTTGATAAGAAGTGCTTATTATATGGTGGAATTGGTAAATTTCCAAATAAATTTGGGTCACCAATATAAAATGGAGTGGTCACTTCAAATTGTGTTTTTTTGGGGTCTGGGTCAAAACAAACATGAATCCAAGAAGCACCATTTCCAATCTCCTCTAAATAAACATAATATTCCTTTCCAACTTTAAATTTATTTCCGCATGATTTTTTACAATATACTGTTCTTACCCATTTGGTAAGTTTACTATCTTTTAAAATTGGAGCTTTCATTTATTTTTTTTAATTTTTCTTTTCTTATAAATGCTTTTACAGTCTTTTTATCAAAAAATTCTTCACCGTCAGTAATCATAGGGTACCATGTAAGAAACAAATCAGATTTGGTGACTTCTATCATTTGCCTAATTTTTTCTTCATTAGAAGTCTTTGGTTTATTATATAGGTTCCAGCCTGATGGTGGATCGAAATCCAGTATATGAATTAATGCTGAGTCCGTACATATATAATAGTAGCTTTCCTGACTTGGGTACACTTCAAAATATAATTTTGTATATTCGGCACCAATTAAAGTACCTTTATACTCAGGTGATCTTCCTCTTACGGAATTCAGCATCAAAAATTTTTTTTCCTGACGATGATTTTTCATTTAAATCCTTTTCTTTTATTCTGCAATATCCACCGATAGATTATATATTTCTGCTTGTGCTCTTTAATATCATAAATGGTTAACGGAACAAAAATATCGAGGTCCTCGATTTTAACATACACGATCATATAGATAACTGGGTCTTTGATATAATCCCCGATAGCTCTACACATTTTTTTATTCTTGGTGTATTTACCGTCTCTGAAATATACAAAATTCCCCCTCAGGACTTCTACCCAATTAGCCCAATAATTTTTATAAGTAAAATTTTCGTTTCCTTGCTTGTTACCCCAACGTTCTTCATACCGTAATTTGAAATGCTCAAAACATCTTTGGATTTCTGGATGTTCAGTATACAATAAGTTACGATCAAATTCTTGCAGTTTCTTATATTTACCTTCCAGCGGAGAATTCTGACTTTGTCCAGTCATCGTATTTTAGTTTCTTTTTATATATTGCAAAGATATAAAAATGTTGTTAGTATTCGCAATTGTGAGACTGAAAAAAATTCAATCGTTTTTTTCTTTTAAATATTTTAATGCAACTTTTCTAAATTCCTGTTTAAAGTGTTCTTTGGCATAAGTAACATCACACCAAAGTAAAACATTTGAATCAAATTTACCGTAGCCGATTTTGGGTTTTGTTTCATTTTCCTCCATCACCATAATAAATATTGGGTAATCTTTTTGATGTAGGCTTTTAAATATTGGTTCTTCCTGATTAAACCATTTGTAACCCAATTTGAACAGTTTTTTCTGTTCTTTTTCACATTCTACAGGATTTTGGCAAAGAATTAATTTCATTGACTTTGTTTTTATTTCACTACACGCTGTCATCACCAAACAATTTATTAAGTTTAGTAAGCCTTTCCTGACGTTTCAATTTTCTTTCAACTACTGCCAATCTTTGTTCATCGGTTAACCTTTCAGACTTATACTTTTTTCTCGCTTCGAATAATTCATGCATCATTTCATCCATTAGGGATTTACCAACATCACCGCACACAGTACAGAGATCATAATCTATTTGTGTGAATTGATTATATGGCATTGTACAATGATAGCAAACTGGATTACCGCAAGTTCTGCAAATGAAAAGTTCATTTTCAGTTCGTCCACAAATATGACATTTCTCTTTCATATGTTTAAAAATCAGAATATACAGGAATTTAATTCATATTTTAAGGCAGCCCGAAACCATTTCTTTTGTGGAAAATGCGGCACTTATACCCTAATGTTTTTTTAGCCCTGCACCGAGATTCCGTCTTCTTTCAATGGACATTTCTTTCCATTTCGGTTATAATTCGAGCCTACACTCCAGAAGTCACCCCATGGTTTAAACTGGGTGCATATTTTCGAATCTATATTCTGATTCACGATTTAAAAATTGATCTAAACCACCAGACAAAATAAATTATTGTGGCAATAAGAATAATCCACCAAAATAAATGATGCTGAATAACTTTAGTTATAGATATTGCAAAAATAAATGGAGCAATAAATATGCTTATGCCGCCAATAAAATTTATTATTTTTTCATTTTTCACGTTTACCATATGATGTGATGAATCTTTGATCGGCTAACATACCGAGTCTTCTGAGAAAACTTGTCCTTGACCTTAATGAAGGGTTTTCCGAACAAATTTACTTCGGTAATACCAACACCGTATCGCATATGACCATCTTTGTCGTACCAGCGAATTTCGTGGGCCTTTGAAATTTTTTCAGGTTTTGGGGTTTTTTCTTTTTCTTTTTTCATGGAGCATGATATTTTTATAATTAATACTGAGTGTTATTCTTGTACTTCACAAAAGCCTTGTGACATTAGATAGTCACTGAACAAACTGATAATATAGCCATCCGATTTACCAGCCAAATATGGCTGATTAAGCCAAGTCTGAATTTCAATATCAGTCAAATCAAACGATATATAACTGTAATTATCATTCATTAATCCTCTGAGGCTGGACGGTGTCATTGAATTTGCCATATTGTGATTTTTTAAATGTTAAATACCTCTTTCGATTACTAATTCAACCACTTCATAGTATTACAAGGTTGTTTTTAATTGCAAGAGTTCTCAGTGAATCACGGAACCATTTTCTTTCAATTTCATCATGGAAGACGGTATACCACCCATCTAAAATAACGGTCATATTTTTTATTTTCGAAAGCAATTTTAGAATATCTTGCAGGGAATGTGACTTAAAAATAGTCACATTCGCCCCGCATTTCAATTCACCAACTTCAGCAGTATCAATGACCAATAGTGGCATTTTCAAATTATTGATCAAAAACTGAATTCGATCTTTGAGCATGCCATTGACTTTAAAAAACGAATGTTCCACTTTCGATATCTTCCTTGATTTTCGATTCAAACAATGATGTTTTTTCGATAGTGTAGAACCGTTCATAGTTCTCAACTTTCATCATCAACGAAAGGGTGATGACGTTATCAAAGAAGTTCTTCATATGCTGGCTTATGGATTCGGTTGATGGCTTTGGCGGGGCAGCTTTTTTCCAAGCGGCAGCCTTACTCACATCAGCCAAACGATCCAGCTTTGCTTTACGAATTTTCTGATCGACATCCTTCCTCAGCACTCGTGCGTCAGCAGCGGCATGATCGGAAACAACTTCATATGAATAGCACCATTCAATCTTATCTGGCTTAGCCTTTTTGTGCTTTGTGTCAGATTTCCGCAATTCCTCCAGTGCCCTTTCAAAAAGGATATTGTGAAATTTTTTTACTTCGGTTGATGATAATGGAATTTTGATCATAGTTTTTCTGGGTTTAAATTAGTGAATGAATGCAATAAGCATCAATGTTGCTAACCATGCTACGATAGCAATGGTCTTGTGTTTCTTGTTCATCGGTTTTGTAATCATGGCTTTAAAATTTAAATTTAGGTTAATGTGTGGGATCGGAAGTTATCTTCTCGATCCATTTATTCATCTTTATTAAAATTTGTTCTTTCAAAACTTCTTTTGTGATACCAGCCTTTACTGCCATTGCGACATCAACAATGAAAACATCAGCAATTTCTTCGGCAACGTCAGCCTGAGTTTTTCCTTTGTAGGCACAGCCTGGGGCTTCGGTATAGGATAGTACAGCCTGTGATAGCTCACCATACTCTTCACCACATTTCAGAGCCATCTGTAAAAGATTCTTTCCCTCTTTGGTTCGTGATATTTCAAATATTCTATCGATAATTTCATCCATTCGACAAATGTATAATTATTTTTTGGAGAAAAAAATTACCCTCTCTGCTTGTGAAAGTATTCTATTACTTTTTTCTTTTCAGATTTGGTAAGTTCTCTTTCTATTGTTTTTGGTGCTGGATAGCTGTTACCCAATAATGCAGTAGTAACACAACCAGAGCAAATGTCTTTTCCATGAATAAAATAGAATGTTTTGTGCAATTCACGAATTTTTGTTTTAAGTGAAAATACCCTTGCTTCTGAGCATATGTCGCAACTAACATCGTATAGTATCATTTTACTTTTTTATGCAAGCACCAAACGCTTTCATTAATTCATTCAATTTGACATCTTTCATATCCTTACCAGCAAATGAAGTAATGGTACTAAGAATTTTGGATTCATCAAGTTCTTTTCCTTCTAAAGATTCAATAATATGCATGACGTTTCCAAGCCCAGTACCATATTCACACAACTCTTCATCAAATTTCGGGTGGTTTTTGTTGATGGGCCTGATATTCCACTTTGATATATCCGTGGTATCTTTGAGGCAAACACTCGCATTATCTTTAGATGTAAAATGGTAAGAATTTCCTTCAATTGCAGAAAGAACCATAAGATCATCTTTTTCTTGAAAAAGGTTATTGATAAACAAAAATTGCTTACCAACCTTATATTTGCTGAATTCGGATACTTTTGTTAGCATCTTATTTGAATTTACTTACGTCAGTAACCTGAACTGGCTTTGTGCCATCAAACTTGATGCAATATTCCCAAATCGATGGAAGCCCGTCTTTAACGGAATTCAGATCATCTGCGTGGATTGCTTTCTTCCAAATCGGAGATTCGTTGAGATTCTTCCTGATGTTTGGGTCTTGAATTGTCGAGTACACTTTAATTGTTTCCATAGAGTTTCTTTTTTTAGACTACAAAGATAAGTAAATTAAATTAATAAAAAAATAATATATAGAAAAATGATAAAAAAGTTTGAAAAATACACATTAAATAACAATTTCTGGAAATGGTTTGGCAATTCTAAGATTGTAGATGCAAACGGCAATCCATTAATTGTTTATCATGGCACCATAAGCGACTTCGATGTTTTTGATAGAACATCTGGTGAATTTGGTGGTGGTATTTATTTTTCAAGAAATGTGGAAGATGCCCAATACTATGCTATGTTAAAAGGTGATCAGTGTCGTAATATAGTTCCAGTTTATCTATCCCTTCAAAATCCGTATTATCATGATATCTATTACAGTAAAAAAATGTTGCCTACCAGAACAACACTCATAAAAAGAGGTCATGATGGAATTATTGGTAAAACAGCAAATGGTACAGAAGAAATTGTTGTATTCTTTCCAAGCCAAGTTAAATCCGCTATAGGTAATAATGGAGATTTTGACAATAATAACCCTTCAATTCTGAATTAATCCTTAGAGTAGATTGTTTTTTCCATTATTAAATAATGTAAATTTTCATCGTAGACTTTAATATATGTTACAAATTTCTTACTCATTGTCCAATTATTCGCCTTAATGACAGTAGAATATACAATATCTTGGGTTTCATGATTTATAAATTCGACTCTATACAACTTTTGTGAATTTTCACCAATTATTTCAACAAACGCTCCACCATTATCAAAATTGTAAGTTATGTTTTCTTCACTAAGATATGGAACTTCTTCGCCTTTTACAAATTCATCAATTAAAGATTGTCCAGTACACTGATCTGCTAATGATTTAATAACAGTTGCTTGCTTACCAGTGACAAATTCATGAATAGCTTCATTAAACCAAATGTCAATACCATCCCATCCAGTGGTGTATATTTTATTTATCCAATACCATTTGGTAGATGCTGGCAAGATTATAAAATGCGCCAATATTATTTTATCTACAATACAATAGTTAGGATATTCTTCATCAAGATAATAAACTTTACTTTGTTCATACCCAAACGAATTTTTTCCACCCCACGAAAACTCGTATATCCCATGTTTTTGGCAATAATCCAATGTCTTTTTCATTTCTGGTAAAAAGTTATCAACAGGAATGTTAAGGACACAATCGCATTCACATAATATAAGTGCGTCTATATCAGATGAAAAATTTTCAGTAATAGCTTTTGTGAACGATAAATAATTCCCATAATGCCCCTTATTATGATAATAATCTGTAATAGGGATAGGATATTCACCATCATATAATGGTGTTACTTGCTGAATATACTCAATACCTTTAATTTTAGATAAGCTGTTGATAGACTTTATTTCTCTATCCCCATCAAGTCTATTTAATATATGTACAAGCTTAAGTTTCATATTTTTAGTGATGACTTATTCTTACATGCCTTAATTTTTTGAATAACCCATTATGTTCCAATGCTGAACCATAACTACCATCTTCATCCGAATAGCCAAATGTATATATTTGTTCTTCTATTGGCTCATTATTGATGGTTTTAAGTTTCATTTTTCTACCTATAATTCTTTCATTGAAAATAGTATCTGCAAAATCGCATTGAGCTTGATTGTATCTTTTAAATCTGTCATGAAAATCCGCTGGAATAGTAGATGCCTTATGATCAATAAAATCCTGTAAATCTGGAGAATTTGGATCATCAATATATCCACTTCTGATAACTTTTTTGGCAATTTTTATTTGATTTTTTCTACGTTTTTGACGCTTGATATCATTCCATACGGTTAGAGCGGCTTGAGCAGTCGTAAAATCAATTTTTTCCTTAGTATTATAATTTGTAGTCACCGAAGCATAAATTGTCCGATTCTTATCAAAAAGAATATCCTGTACATCTTTGCAAGATTTAGGCTCCCTTGGAAATACAACCACAAAGGAACTACTTGAACTGTTACTAACAAAACCGTTACGTAATTTCATTCTTTTTTATTTTATCTAATTTTAACTTTCTAAGACTTATTACCTCATCATAAAAATACTCATTTAATGAAATATTCATTAGCGCACTTTTATAATTCGCCATGACATCGCCACTGACGTTAACATGAAAAACTAAGCTTCCACCCGCATCATAAAAAACCAAATATTCATTATCAAGTGGTCCTTCAGCTTCATAAACTTCACCTTTTTTATATAAGGTCATCAAATCCTTTTTACAAAGAAGTTTTTTTCTTATTTTATATGGTGAGGATATAATTGGTCTTCTCATTTTAGTGGTGGCTAAATGTTCTGTATTCTAATCTTTCAAATATATCACCATGCTCAAGTGCTGATTCAAGGGTGCCATCGTTATCGCTAAATTCGAAAACATAAAACGCTTCGGAAGTTTCTTTACCTTCCAACTTTTGCAATTTGGCTTTACGCATGTTAAAGAACTTATTAAATTCTTTAATGCCGTCATCTTCATCATATTCGCCAAATTCTTCAGCAGCAGCTTTAATATCATTTAACTTTTGCCCTTTAATACTACTCCAAATGTATTCGGAAACCATACGGGATTCAAACAATTCTTTTCCATATGGGTTACTATAGTAACTATTTGGTGCCCCAAATAACATAATTTCAAGTTCCTCAATAGTTGCTGGGTCTTTAGGAAATATAACTACAAATGAGCTGCTTGAGCTATTACTTACGTATCCTGTTCTTATCTTCATTTTGATAATTTTTTTATTCTTTCTAATTTTTTTTCTCTCAAATATTTTTCAATTTCATCAATTGGAATTTCATCCAATTTTTCTTTGTTTGATTTTACTGGGGCAGACTTTATTTTTTCTATTAACGTTTCATAGTAATTATCATCAACGTCATATATTGGATTATTTTTTTTAGTCCATATATCATATTGTGTTTTCTTCATCTCATCCAAATACTTTTTCAGATAATCATTATTGTGGTCAAATTTACCAAAACTATAGTCTTCCATACAAAAAAGTTTTATTTACTCAAAGATACTAAAAAATATTATTACAAGCATCAATAATTTCATCAATAATTTTATCGTCCAGCTCTTTATTGTGTGCTATTCTCATAACGAAAGTTATTTCTTCGTATGATAGCCCATGCAGATAATAGCTATACACCAATTTGATTATTTTTGTTTTATAGAATAGCATCATGAACCAAATAAGAAATCATCATCCTTTGCTGCTGGTGATGGAGGACCAAAAATCTTATTTAACTTATTTTTTCGAGTAGCTTTAACAATTGCACTATTTGTAAACATTTTATGATTTATAACATTTGATATCAATAAAGAATGATCTTCTTCATAAAAATCTTCATTTAAAAATTTTGATGCCTTATAATCAGGAAATCCAGACCTTATCGCAATTTCTATTAAAAAAGCTTTATTAAAAATGACGTTTTTATCCCCAGCAGTAGCATCTATAAGGTCTTTCATTTTAGTAAAAATACCTCTTCCAAATGCAAACAATTTAACTTGATCTACCAATTGAGGATTTTGAGCATCTTCTAATATACGAACATAAGAATAATATTTTACCACCCGCTGTACGCTTTTTATGTCTGGAGTTAATTCAAAATCATCTGGTTCTTTACCAATATATTTACTTTGTTCCGACAACTGTCTTCGATACAATGACTTTAAATATTGGGTTGATGAATCATCTACAAATACTGCATCCACATTAAGGTTATTCCTTCCAATATTTAACGATGGACAATATTTAATATAAAATAATTCTACTTCCTTAATACCTTCTAAGGTTTTAATAAACCCTATTTTACTTGTCACATTGGATTGCGGTGACATTGGGGTTGGTCTATAGATCGGCATTTTAAGCGGATTAAGTGGCTGCCTTGGTTTGTAAAGATTCATATAATTTTATTTTTAGGTTAAACTAATTTTATTTTTAATCCCATTTTTTGCATTTCCAATAAAGCTTCAGCATTCCCCATGGCATCATCCACAGGATTGTGAGAATGAGTTGTTTTTCTGAGATGCTTCCATCTTGCTTGAGCATCATTCACCATACCACAATACAAATCACCAATTCTTCTTGAAGACCAACCAAATGGACAGCTTCCATAGTATTTTAGGAAGTAATAATTTATCCATGGATAATCATAACCGTTATTATCAGCGACAAATATAGGCTGACCTACACTAACTTCTTTGATCCATTTAGCAAAATCATCCATTGCTATAACTGGCTCTGGAAATTTCTCATGTTCTCCCCTACTAAACCCGCTAATTGCTAAAGATTCTGGTACCCAAATATCAGAAATTGGCTTTAACTGAGCATAAAAAGTTTTCTTTAATGATGGCTCCACAACGACTGCGCCAAAGCAAACCATTGAATGCACACTTATGATTGGGCCATCTGTTTCAATATCGACTGATATATAAGACATAATTATTTAATTATTTTTTTTAATTTCATTTTTCTAATTTCTTTCAATGTTGAGTAGTATGGATATTTATCTTTATCCAATATTCCATCAGGATGCGGAATCATATAAAATTCTGAATAATCATATCTTTACCAAGAATCATATTAACTTCATATTCTTCGCCTTTTATTGGAAACTTATAATCATTAAGCACACATAGAGTATTTTCACCTTTAATATTTTTAATTTGAACGTTAAGCCCCTTACCAAATTGTTTTTTCATGACCAGAAATCTTTAACATCATCATCTTCATCAGTTGATGATACCCATTCCCACTCACCATTATTTTTTTCGGATACTGGCTGTACAATATTTACCTCAATAAATTCATCATCTTCTTGGATTGAATTTTCTTGATTTGAATTGATAATTTTACCAAGCTTCGCTTTACGGGCATCCATTTTAATCTTATTCTTCAAATAAAGATTAATATTATTTACTGAAAGTGTAATATAATCCTTTACTTCTTTCGATACTGGTTTACCAAATGAAGATATCGAGCTCCAATGAAATTCCCCATCATCTTCTGGAACTGTGCTGCCAACTGTTAAAGTTGAAGAAGGAGAAGGTGATACCCCAGATATCCCAGACATAGACATTTTATTTGCATTCCAATCTTTATAATGATTTAATTGAATTAAAATATCATTATATTTTACAATCATTGAGCTATTATTTTTTATATTATCAATGTGTGATGCTATTGTATCTGGATTAGATCGCCCAGCCAATTTAATAAGATCGTCTGTTGTTATTGGTACTTTAAATCCATACTTTTTAAATGCATTAATAGCCGATTTAAATTTTTCTGGGTATTCAATAAGTTCACAATGGTCGCTATACAATATATGCAGTATTTCTTTTACCATTTTATCATGCTCCAATTGTAATCTTTTAAATGACCATGCAGCATTTATAGTCTTTCTTAGTCTAATTGCCAAAATAAATGTTTCGGCAAAAAGTGTTCTATGAGTATCATCTACCAATATATCATTATTCAAATTAGTTATATTTGAGATTGTTTTTAAATTTTTTCGAATCCCATAAAATATGCCATCCTTAGTATTAAGTATATCTAATTTTTGCGCAGTAGGATAATTTGTACCCCAATACCAAGATAGTAACTTTTTTGTTGAATATAATTTTTTATTGACAATTGTTGTAAACGTAACTGGAAGATTTAATTTGAATATAAAGCCAACCCACGGCATTATTTTTTTTAGATATTTTTTTACATTTCCATCTGTAATATCAGAAGCTTTACAAGGTATAAATTTTCCATTATGTGATCTTGCTATTAATCCAGTTTCAGAATTAATATAATATTTAGCTCCAACCTTTGCTGATTTATACATTCTAAGCGTCACAGATACTCCATAAGAAATCATTTCACTTCTTACTATATGAATATCACCATTTCTAAATGCAACAACCCTGTGAGCTTTCGGAACTGATCTTGACATAATAAGTAATCTGGCAGCTAATCTGTCCTTAGCATACAAATCAAAGAATTTTCTGTATGCAGTTTCAACATCGGACTTAAGTTCAACACATTCCCATTTTTTAAAATCTTCAGCCATTTGGTAATTTAATTAGTAATTCGTTGTCTATTGGCGATATTCCATTTTTATGAAGTTCTCTGGTCGCCTGTACCGCTATACAATGGGCACTTTGATGTACGGTGTAGTATAACGTGATCAAATGGATCGGGTCAGCTACTTTCCAGCCTTTTACTTCAATCGTTGGTAAATCACCTTTAAACATATCTATTACCATTTTTCGATTTTGTTTAATTTTTTCGTATCGGATGAATGAATTATTATCATATTTTGTCTTTATATGATACCAATCATTGGATTCAAGTGTCATTTGAACTTTAAGAAAATTTTCTGGCTTAACAAATATATCAATATCACGATGATCATGAAGGTGCTTATATTCAGTGTGAGGTGGTGAAATGAAATGCCAAGCCCATCCGCCAGAAAGAGCAATCCATTCCTTAATTAAAAGAAGTTCTTCCATCTGATTTTTAAGATGTGAATCATCATATAGTTCACCATATCTTTCTGGGTTATGCTTCTTTATTTTCGTCTTCATTTTCTTGTATTTTAAGTAATTTTAAAATTCGTTCTTTAGTTTTTCTATAATTTAGAATTTCTTTTTTTTTCTGATTTCTGGTTAATAAATAATCATTTAAATTCGTAGTACTAATTAATCCATAATGACTATTTACATGCATTTTAATTAAATGAATATCCCAATTTAAATTATCTATCTTTTTATCAATAATTTCTAACTTGGTCATAGTTCATTTAGTTTTTTCAATTTATCTTTACGAAGTTTTTTGTTAGTACAGTTCTTGCAGAATCTATTTGTTATTGGAATATTATATGTAGAATAAAAACCATCACATCCTTTACTCTGACACTTACCCATAAGAATTGTAATAGATGCTTTATATTTTAATGACCCACCGCCAAAAATTGAATTATTCATTTAGTTTTTTCAATTTATCTTTACGTTCTTTGTGAATAATCTGTTTGTTCATTTCATTAAAATCAAGATGATCAAAATCAGTGAAATTCCCCCAGTCATCACCCCACTTTACATATTCATCTTTAACATTAACTATTTTGCTGAGAAAATTTTGCATATCAAAATTATTCATAGTTGTGTATCCATAAATACAATTTGTACGTTCTTCAATACTCCATTCCTCACCAGCTCCGACAAATCCTAATTCTCCAGCATCCAAACTCCCATGAAAATTTTCACATTTAATATTATTTTCGACAATAAACTTTAATGCATATTGAATATGATCTTTAATCATTTCTATTTGATTCTGCTTAAGAGCACTTATCGGAATACAAAAAGAACTACTTGATGAATTACTAACATAACCATTTCTTATTTTCATTTTACTTTATTAATTTTTTCTAATTTTGCTGAACGGAGAGCCAATTGCTGCAAAATACCAAGTTCACATCTGCAAAAAACCTTATTCCTTCCCTTTGCAATAAATCCTTCAGTATACGAGCTTCTACCACATTTTGGGCATTCTTTTTTTAAGTATTCCTCTCTTCCAAAAAATTCATATTTGAGCATATAAAAATCATCAAAAGCTTTATAGTAATAATACATATCTTCCAAATCTCTTGGGGTTCTCATTACTAATATTTCATTATCATTCTCATCATAATCTTCACGTTCATACTTAAATTTATTTTTAAACTCCTGTGATAAAGTTTCAAAATCTACCATATATGGCTTAAAAACATTTTTCTTAATTGATTGTTCTGTTGCTACAACAATAAGTCCATCAACTTTACGAATATATGTTCCTTCCGATGTGTGAAAGAATACTGGGGTATCTGGGTCATTCAAAGAAATAAGTTTTTCTCGAACTTCAGTGAAATTGTCAAATATTTCTGAAAATTGGTCCATGATATTTTCTGCAACTGATCTTACAGTTGGAAACTTATCGTTCACACCTAAAATGAATGATGTTGACGATGAATTACTTACAAATGCAGTTCTAACTTTCATTTATTTATTCTGTATTGACGATTTTTATTTTTATGAAGCTGTCTCGAAACTTTATTTTTATAATAATGAGTTAGCATAACTTGACGTTCTTTGCATTTTTGATCACCAGTGAATCTGTCGTCATAATTGTAATTTGGAGTTTCATCTGACCAGTAAAAATAACTGGAAGAATATGAAGTATATGATCCCATAGCTCTATACCTATGAGACCAAAACATGTTGCGTTCTTCTTTCTCATTTGATTTACTTAGCAATAAAAACAATTTATGAATCATCGATCCTTTTTCAAATCCATTAATATTTGCTAATTTAAGCCGCCTTAGAAGAATATCATTTATTTCAAATTTCAGGATATAATCCTTCGCATAAGTAATCTGAAAACCTTCAACTTCAATCTTTTTAAAGTAATTTATATTACTTTTCAAAAGTAATCTTGTGTAGGTATCCTTAGCACTTAATTTTGGAAACTCGTATGACTTTATCATATATCAATTTTATTCAAAAATACGTAAAAAGTTTTGTTTTTTGCACAAAAGCGTCTGGTTATTTTTATATATAAAAATAAAAATTATATATGGGAATAATATTAAATGAAAAAACAAAAAATGAATATGGGTACAATATTATAAATCTGAAGCCAAACAGTTTAAAATTAGTTATATGGAAGTGTAAAAGTTGTGGAATCGAAAATACTAAAAAATTTAGAGATGCCAAAAAAATAGATTTGTGCATATGCTGCTCAAATAAAATTAATGCTAACACCAATAAGGATAAACGAAAACAAAAACTGATCGAATGGCATAAAAATAATCAGCACCCATTAAAAGGAACTAAAAGACCGCCTCACGTTATTGATGCACTTAAAAAAGCTAATACTGGAAGAGAATTATCAAAAGAGCATAAGAAAAAATTAAGTATTAGAAATTCTGGTGATGGTAATCCGATGTATGGTAAAAAGCATACGAAAGATAATATTAAAAAAATGTGTACAATTCAACAAAAAATTGCAAGACGTGGTGAAGAATGCAATTTTTACGGTAAGTGCTATCATGGCAAAGGTGGGTGGTATACTAATGATGAAACAAAAATTTGGATGAGAAGTACATGGGAACTAAAATTTGCTAAATATCTTGATCTAAATAATATTCAATGGACTTTCGAAAAAAATATATTCCCAATAATATATAATGATAAAAAAGGAACATATAGACCTGATTTTTATTTAATCGATTTAGATTTATATGTAGAAATTAAAGGCTGGTGGAGAGATGATGCAAAAATTAAATATACTGCATTTAAGGAGCAGTATAAGAATATACAGATAGAAATATATGACTCTAAAAAATTAAAAGAATTAAAAATTATTTAATTATAATAGTCACGTCTTCATTTACTAATTCTTCCTCTATTATTTTTCTAATAGTATTCCAATTGCCTCCAGCTAATCCAGCTCCTATTTTAGGCATTACTATTTTTTTACCAGAAAATTGTGTCTTAATTTCTTTCATACAATTTCTAATTGCCACATAATCTACATTATTTTTTCCCCGCCATTGAAATTGAGTATATGCATTCACTATAATTGGTATTGTTAATCCTGTTGTGTGTACTATCTTACCTAATTTATCTTTAGGTGAAAGTTTTGAATTCTTATCAGCTAAATAGGCATATGGATATTTTTCTTTTATAAGTTTAGCTACGCCAGCCCCCATCGTAGAAAAGCAATTACAACCATGAACAATTATATCATATTGTTCAGGATGTTCAAATAAATCACCGTAAATTTCTTTCATATTTTTTATCATTTATTTTCTTTAATTTTAATTTTCTAAGTTTTAATTTTGCTACACTTTCTATTAGCAAGTCTGTACCAACGCTTACCCAAGAGCAATTATTACAGTGATATACAGGTTCAATATAACTTCCACTATAATCTTCATCTACAACAGAAAAATCATTGCAAACTATACATATTGGGCAATACTCTTTAATCTCTATTTTCAATTTTTTCTAATTTTGCTAATCGTTCCTTCTTTAGAATATCCAATTCACAATCTTTGCACACCCCAGAGCCATAATAAGGTACACCACAACGGCTACATATCATAATCCATAGTTCTTTGGCTCTATGCCTATTAGTGAAGTGTGATAATCCCATTTTTCAATTGTTTCATTTTATTTAACCGCTCAGATTTCAACGAATCGTTTTTTAACTTCATTAATTCTTCATCAGTTCCATACATATATGTAGTCCAATCTGACATTTCCCACTGTTCCATATAAGTGTGCCAATCATCCTCAATTTTCCTTAAACTTTTCATAAATTTCCAACAATTCTTTTATTGCCTGGATGACATTTGCTCAATAAATAATTTATGTATTACAAAAAGAAAACATAATGCCAGCAAAAGAGCAAAAATAGAAAAAGATTATAAGATCAGCTTACTCAAACGTCATAAATAGGACAGCCGATATTTGAATTTCTACATTTAGTCACTTCATCGCTGAATCTTCTAACTTTTTCATTGAACCAAATATCTTTCATGAAATCTTTACAATTTAAAATAGATAGCCCAGCTTCCCAGCCACCACATCCTTCAGCGAAAGAGCATGGCATATAATTCAAGTCAACATTCCAATAACTTGAATATTTCCCAGCGCAACAAGGTTCAATAAAACCTCGCATATAATCATATTGATTATTTTTTTCAATAAAATTAAATGTCTTAGCCCCTCCACATGAATCAAACCCAACCCCAATAGATTTTTCGATAGCAAATTTAAATAAATCATCAAACTTTTCTTGTGACAATTTATTAAATTTACCAGCACTCCTACCTTTTTCTTTGATCGACAACATCACTAAAGCACGTAATTTAGATAATCTCGGATCAGTCTTAATATCAGATATTATTTCAAGAGTTCTATCGTATGTTTCTTCGCTAATAACAGCATGAATATTACATTGTTCTAAGCCTCTATCAGTTAAGCCTTTTATGCAATTATAAGAATCTTGTTTATCCCCCAAAACTGATACTGCACATGCCCCAACAACTTTTACCAAATTATCCAAATCCGATTCTGTAGCATCACCATTTATTGTAATTGTTGGAATTATATCATGATCTCTGGTATAATTTAAAATTTTCCATAAATCTGGGCATAATGAAATACTTCCAATTCCGTAAGCAATCGTTGTTATTGTAGGGGGTAACTTGTGAAATGCCTTTTTAAAATCTTCAAATAATAAATTTTTTCCACGTATGATATTACTTTTATAACAAAAGGAGCAGTATTTATCACAGCACTCAGAAATTTCCCAATCTAAAATTTCGGGGGCAGTATTTGTCAAACTTCCATCCGTGCCAAGATCGGCAACAAATTTTCTGATATCAATTTTTTCCATCCAAATATTAGACCACAAAACATATAATTCCATTTCTTGCTTTGTAATTTTTTCTGGTAAAACCGAATAATCTCCTTTTCCAAACCTAACGAAGAAGCCATTTTTTTTATTAAAGAAAAAATTATAATCTTCGCTCCTTAAAGCTTTATAATTTTCAGTATCTTTTATTGTTGCTATAGAGCCATCAAAAAGCTCAAGTTTATGTATTTTTTCCATTTCCAGTTTATATTTTTAAAAGTACAAATATAAAATATTTTTTAGACATAAAAAATTATTTCTTTTTAATAACACAACATAAAAAATTTCTACAATTATCAGGAATAAAATATTGAACAATTTCAAAATTTAATTCATTGAACTTTCCAAGCAATTCATGATCCCAATCGACTTCTGTCGGTTGATTGAAAAAATGACAGTACCCCCTGCCATGATAATCGACAAGTCCCCAAAGACCATCATCTTTATTTTCATCTGTCATTACAAATGAGGAAAATATCATTATCCCACCACGTTTCAAATATTTTTTTGCTTTTTCAAAATAATTCCAACGTTGTTTTTGAGAAAGATGTTGAAAAACATTAACAGAATATATCACATCCAAACTTGTCGGAATTTGTTCAGGAATATCCCAGCCATTTGTTTCGAATAAATTTTTAAGAACAATAATACGGTCTACAACATCAATACCATAATACTCAACATCTTTGTTGTATTGCTGCATATAAAATGCAACATTTCCATACCCATACCCAATTTCAAGCATTTTTCCATTCTTGATATTTTTGAATTTTTCATCAAGTTGCCTAATAGCCCCAAGTCCTTGTGCCATTTTAAATGTTGAATTATTAACATCTGACGTGGTTCTATTTGTTTTAGGTCCACCAGCAACTGCAAAACATTTATACTGTTTACTAACAATTCTCCAAAATTCTTGATTATCAATATTATCTGGGCTTAAACTATTCAAAACATCCCTTGGAACAACAAGCCTATAGGGTGTTCTTTTTCCGTCTGGCATGAGCTGTTCAGGCAACTTAATAATCTTTGCCTTAGGATATAAGCTTTCCCAACAATGGGTTGCTGTTGGTGTAAAGTTTCCATCAGGCAGCTTCAATTCATACTCATTATCTTCATTATAAAATTCAAAGAACGGCTGTAAAGCATCTTCAAGCTTAATTTTTTTGTAACTCATACACAAATTTAATTAAAATTATTGTAAAATAAAACTTTATTTCCAAGAAAGTGTATTTTTCTTCTTACACCCCCATCTTGGCTGTGGAGTGAGTTTATTTAGTCTATTCAGTTTTTTCTTGCGCTCTTGGCGTTTCCATACAGATTTTGGGATTCCAGCAACCCCAGATGATCCTGAAGGTCCTGTATGCCCAAAAATCCCAGATGATCCAGAAACTCCCAATTGTGGTGACCATCCATATGGGTTTGCTGATGATGAGCCAGAAGACGGTACTCCTGATGATGGTATTGTTGAATTATTTACTGTATGCTTAATACTCTTTTTACTGAACCACATTATTTCTATTTTTTAAGATTATCTAACTTTTTTTTACGAACATATTTTTCAATCATATCAAACGGAATATCATCTAAAGTTCGAGCCCAATATTTTAAATCTTTTTTAACTGGGCTACTAACAAACTTGTGATCAAAGCTTCTTCCAAAATTATTTATCAATCCCATATTTTTTCCTAATTTGTTTAAAAAATATTCGTTTTTCTTTTCTATTGTTAATTTTATCAATCACCGTTAAAATAAATCTAACATAATCTACAAGTAGATTCAATTACATTCATTTCTTTGTAACAGACACCGTATTGTCCTGTGAGAAACCGATTCAAAATGTTCTTCCCTGCATTTATATCTGCGTTGTCTTTATGACCACAACCAAGACACGAAAACATTTCACCACTTCGATTTCCCCTATCAGAATGACCACATACAGGACAGGTCGTAGAGGTATAATAAGGTGCTACAGTGCGGAACGAAATACGATTTAATTCACACTGTGCTTCTAACCTATTCAACCAATACTTCCAATTCCAAGTTCCAATAGAACGCCTGACATTTTTAGCCAACAAGCGTTTGGCTTTACTTTTATTCCCCATATTTTTTAGTTTTTCAACAACTATTAAATCAGGACTTTCATATATTACAATTTCTTTCGCTATTTCATCAATTCGTTGTTTCAAAGCCAATCGTGCCACACGCTGACCTTTACTATTTTGTTTACACCTTTTAACTCGTTCAATACACGCTTTGATATCCAAACCATATTGATGTCCGTTGTTAAGTGATGCCAAAGCGTTAATACCTGTATCAATTCCTATACAGTCTTTACCTGTTCGTTTCGGTTGAGTAACAATTTCAAAACTGAATTGAACATATTTGTTCGTGATGATGTATGAATTTAATCTCTTACCCAATAACATATATTTGTTGAAATGTTTGTGATATTTGATGGGTAAATCCATAATCATTTTGTTTCCGATTGACGCTAAATGTAACCAACCATCAAACGCTGTTGATTCTTTACTTGGTGTTAAATCCGCTATGGTACAACTAACATACATTTTATTTCCTTTGTGAACAGGTATAACCGCTTTCTCTTTCCAACGAAGTTTACAGGCGTTAATCATATCAATGGCTTCTCTTGCTGCCACCTTTCGTAATCGTGCCGATAACCAAGTTTCAGGTATATCAACAACAGGTTTTAATAAATCACCTTTGGTGGCGTTAGCGGGATTCAACCAAAAATAGTTGATGAATATATTAACCACCTTTGAATATTCATTCAGGATGATTTGTAATTCATCTTTCTTTTTCTGTGTAGTAAATTTCAAACTACATTTGGTTGACCTGATTA